>Ga0075522_10000082_pt1 | contig 54781 bp, 47 predicted proteins | sample NGEPerA_FD_74796 | JGI IMG/M metagenome (GOLD analysis project Ga0075522, IMG submission 74796) | Arctic peat soil microbial communities from the Barrow Environmental Observatory site, Barrow, Alaska, USA - NGEE PermafrostL2-A | ecosystem: Environmental > Terrestrial > Soil > Wetlands > Peat ... | reverse complement strand
CCGGGCAATTACACCGTCACCTTTGACAGCGTTTCGGGCTGGACGGCTCCGGCTAGTCAGCCGGTGACGATGCAACCTTCTCAAACCATAAATATCGCTGGCAACTACACGCCGCCTGCCGGTCAGCCTGCGATTGGCAGCATTTCCCCGCCGATTGGAGCCATGGCTGGCGGGACTTTGATGACCATCAGCGGCGCAAATTTTACCGCGCCTGCCACTGTTCTGGTCGGTGGACAAGCCGCTTCGAATGTATCGGTTTCAGGTTCAACACAAATCACCTGCTTTACACCGGCAAGCACGAATTACGGTTCAGCAAGCGTAGTTGTGCAAATTGCAACCGGCAGTGCGACAAATCTCAATGGATTTGCCTACGGTTTTTCGAATGGTAATAAAATTAACTTAGTGGGTTCCGTTGGTGGAAGTTGTAATGGCTTAGCCGCTCAAGGTAATTATACTTATGTCGGTGAAGGCAGAGGTTTGCTTGTTCTAAATGTTTCAACACCATCCAATCCGATAAGAGTAGGGCAAGTGGCATTGCCCGGCTTGGTGAAGGGCGTTGCATTACTGCCGCCCAATAATCAATATGCCTATGTAGCTGATCAGGAAGGTGGTTTGCAAGTTGTGGACGTTAGCAATCCATCAACCCCTAAGGTAGCTGGGTTCTATTCTACAACAAATCCAATATCTACAGTTGCGGTTTCCATTTTTGGTGGGCGAGCTTATGTTGCAGATGAAGATGCCGGCCTTGAACTTTTTGATCTAAGCAACCCGACCAAACCGGCGTTACTATCTTCGACAAACATTGGGAGTGGAGAAGCAATCATCGTCAGAGCGTCAGCCAATGGAGTATTTGCTTATGTGAGCACAGGCGGAAGTTTGTGCATAGTTGACGTGTCAAATCCGCTCTCGCCAGTATTGCGCGGCCAGACCTCAATAAACGGTGGCTCTACCTATTCAATAGCCTTGGCTGGAAATTACATATACGCTGCTGCTTTTTCTGGCAGTTTAGAAATAATTGATATTTCAAATACAAACGCGCCCGCAGACGTAGGGCAAGCGCCGAGCATTTTGTGGCCTTCCGCTGTCACCTCTGCGGGTGGTTACATCTATGCTGCCAGCGATTTGGGGCAAAGTTCTCTTTACACATTTGCACCTAGTGGCTCCAGTTTGACACTAATAGGGAAAACAGCGTCAACCACTTCATCCTATGGCTATAGTTTGTTGGTCTCGGGGACTACCGCTTATGTAAGTGGAGGCTCAACTGGTTTTGAAATTTTTGACGTATCTAACCCTTACTCACCGGCGCTGTCCACAGTGTTCACAGATTCTGGCGTCATGCAATCGTATTACTCTGTGGCCGTTACGGGAAATTCTTTGGCTGCGCTTGGCAATGGGTTTAATTCGGTTTTTAACGTAAGCAATCCATCAGCCCCCATATTAGCCGCAAATCCAAATATTAATGCTTTAACAGCTTTATCACCAATTTTAGCAAATAATCAACTTGTTTATATTCTGAATAACACCAGCAATTTCATTTTCAATGTTTCAACGCCGTCAACGCCGTCGCTTGTGAAATTGTTTGCCAACACGGCATCACGCGGTTGGAATATGGCATTAGCCGGAAATATGCTTTACGTCGTGGGAGACGTCGTTGGATCAAGCGGAATCCCTCAGCCGCATTTCGCTGCAATTAATGTTTCAACACCTTCATCGCCTCAGATTGTAGGAATAAAGGATTTTACAGAATTCACCTCTGGCATAGCATTATCGGTTGCTGTTAGTGGCACCAAGGCGCTCATGGGTATTCAAACATATTCATCTCCGATTCAAAATGTGGTAATCGCATTAGATATTTCCAATATTGGTTCACCCATTGAACAAGGCACCTTTACAAATTTGCCTTCCAATCCCGTAGATATTCAGATGTCCTCCGATGGGAGCGCTGGATACGTTCTGATGTCCGGATATTTATACGTGCTTAATACAAGTCAGGCGGGGAGTTTGACCATGGTAACAAATATTCCGCTTGATTCCTCGACTGCCCATGATCTCAAAATTCGAGGAAATGAACTTTATGTTGCAACAACCACTGAACTTTATGTCTTCGATGTGAGTAGTCCCATGTCTCCAGTGTTGACGCGGTCATATTCAATGCTTGGAATTTGGGGAATTTCTGTGCCAACTGATTCAGTATATCAAAACGAGAATATATATGTGGCAGATAGCAGCGAAGGCATTGCTGTTTTAGAAGAACAAGACGATCAAGCGCCAGATGTTTATATTACCGATCCAATTTTCGGCGGCACATGGACAACGACCACATCCAGCACCGAACTCGGCGGCGGTTCGAGCGATAACATCGGCGTAACGGCAATCACATGGGCGAACAATCGCGGCGGCAGCGGCCAAGTCAGCCCGCCCTTTGATCCAAGCTGGTATGTTCCCAACATTCCGCTTTATCCCGGCACAAACCTTCTTACAGTCAATGCCTTCGACGCGGCAGGCAACAGCGGCAGCGATACGTTGACGGTGGTTTACCAGACCACAAACCAAAACCAGAGTATTACATTCCCCACGATTGCCGATCACACTTTCGGCGACGCACCCATTCAACTTACGGCGGCAGCCAGTTCCGGTTTGCAGGTCACTTTCAGCGTCATCTCCGACTCGGCCAGCATATCGAACAATGTCCTGACTTTGACGGGTGCCGGAGCGGTAACAGTAGAAGCCGATCAATCCGGTAATAATCTGTTCAATCCCGCCACGCCGGTGGACGTTAGTTTCAATGTGGCTCGTGCGAATCAATCCATTGCCTTTGACCCTATTCCAAATCATTCAGCGGGCGATTCTCCTTTCGCGCTTACAGCCACGACAAGTTCTGGTCTGCCTGTGTATTTTAATGTCCTGTCCGGCCCGGCAATAAATAGCAGCAACATTGTCACTGTGCTGGGTGGGGGTTCGGCAACCGTAATCGCATGGCAACCGGGTAACTCGAATTACAACGCCGCCGCAACGGTGCAGCAGAGTTTCAATGTCAGTTTAATACCGGAGACGATTACATTCGGCGCATTGAGTTCGCAAAAAGTCGGCGACGCGCCATTCCCGCTTAATGCATCGGCCAGTTCCGGTTTGCCGGTGAGTTTTGCCGTTTCCGGCCCGGCGGTATTGAGCGGAAACATCGTTACACTGATTGGTTCTGGAAATGTCACCGTGACGGCGTCGCAGCCGGGTAACAACACATACGCGGCAGCAGCGAATGTGACGCAATCCTTTTTTGTCGCTCCGCCGGATAATACGCTTGTTGGCATGGGCTTTCTGCCAAATGGCGGCTTTCAAGTGGCTTTTTATGGCATCGTAGGCAGCAATTATACATTCCTGCTTTCAAGCAATTTGCTGAACTGGCAGACATCCACGAATTTTAACATGGTGACCTCGCCATTTTATTTCAACGATTCAGCAGCAACAAATTTCAAGCAGCGTTTCTATCGGGTGACGCCGTAAGCGTTTCAATTCGCGTGTTTGGCGTGGTTCGCGGTTCACCTCATCCGGCCTCCGGCCACGTTGACTCATTCGCATCCCTGCTCATTCGGCCTACGGCCTTTGCTGGCAGCAAATTCCTTTCGCCGTTTCCCAGGCGGCTCAAATCTCCCCCGAGCGGAGAAGGAAAAAAATTGCGATGGACGAGGCAATCGTATCAAACTTGATTTGTGCCTGTTGACATGGAAAACAATCCGCCGCCGATAATCGGTGTCCAGCCGCCGTTGTCCCCGGCTGCCAGTGGTTCATCGGTGCGCCAGTTGCTCGCGGTGGTGTTGAGCGTGTTTCTGGGACTGTTTCTGACGGATGCCTTCTTCTCGCTGGCGGATGATTCGTTGATCGTGTTTTTGAACCTGCACCTGCTGTCGGCCATCCGGCAACTGGTGGGTTTGTTTGCGATGCTGGCGGCGTCAGCGGTTTATGTGCTCATGGCGGTCACACCCATGATTCCCAAACGGCTGTTTCTGCCTCTGGCGCTGTTCAATCTGGCGGTGCTGCTGCTCGGCACCCCTTTTGCGATCTATCAATATGACCGGCTGCCTTGGGTGGCTTGGGGATTCTCGGTGTGCCAGGTCGCACTTGGCCTGGGGATTCTTTATTGCGTCCAGGGCGGATTGAAATTGCGCTGGCCGCTGATGCCGGTGGAGCGGCTGGGGCTGCGGGGTTTCAGCTGGGCCAACCTTTGCGTCTTTGTGCTGGCCAATCTTTTCGGGCTGCTGCCGGCCGTGCTGGCATTTTTCTTGTTTTTTACGACGGTGGCGGTGGATCATTTCAGCAACGGCTTCATGGCCGTGCATCCGGGCGGCCTGACGGTGCAGATGAGAAAATATGTCCGCAACGACGGCAAGACCATCGAGCTGTTTCCCATGGCGCACGTCGCCGACGCGGATTTTTACCAGGAAATTTCGCAGGCGTTTCCGACCAACGCGGTCATCCTGATGGAAGGCGTCTCGGACGAACACAATCTGCTGACCAATGCCATCAGCTACAAGCGCATGGCCAAGGCACTGGGCCTGGCCGAGCAGCATGAATCCTTTGCGCCGGGCGGCGACCAGACGGTGGTGCGGGCGGACGTGGACATTTCAATCTTCACAACCAACACACTCGATCTGCTTAACCTGGTAATGCTGATCCATGCCAGAGGTTTGAACCCCGGCCTTGTGCAGAAGCTGGCGTTCTATCCAGAACCGCCCCAATTGCTGGACACGCTTCTGGACGATCTTTTGAGGAAACGCAACCAGCATCTTTTGGAGCAGTTGAATGAACAGCTCCTGCAAACGGGCAGCATAATCGTCGTGCCATGGGGCGTGGCGCACATACCCGGCATCTCCAAAGAAATTCAAAAGGAAGGTTTTCATCTGGCCGAAACGCATGATTATACCGTCATCCGTTTTCATGGCGGTGGAAAACAAAACCGGACCACCGGCCCGTAGAAATTTTGTCGCACGGATTTTTTCAAGGAGACGGAGCCGGATTCACACTCTCCGTCAAATATATGATCCCGCTTTTGGCGACAAAACCCTTGATTAAAAGCGGGGACTATGATTACATGAGCGCGAACAGGGAGAGCTGGAAAAGCAACATTGAACATTGGATCGTTCCACCATGCGCAACATTGTTCCAATCATATTTATCGCCGCGACATTGCTTGCAGGATGCCGCTTGCCGGCGACGGCTCACAAAACAACGACTGCCGGCACCCAAACCGTTCCGGGCACCAGCATCGTTGCCAACACCAAAGCCCCGGCAAGCAGCCATGGTGTTACAACCGTCAAGGCCGCTCCAACTGCCAAAACCGTTGCAATCACCAACACTCTGGCGAGCCTCAAAACCGTGGCCAGCAACAATGCGATTGCAAGCAACAATATTCTTGTCATTGTAAAGACCAATGTCATTGACAGCCCCGGCGACGTGGTCGCCACCCCGTCCCCGGCCGGCTCCATCACACCGGCAGAGCCTTTGTCAGAAAACGTCTGGCTTGGCGACCTCGGTGCCGCCTTCATTGTCATCCTGACCATTCTGGCTGTAAGGCGTCCGTGACCATCTGCTTTGCGCCTTGTGACTTGGTGGCAAAAACCCTGCCGGTGCTGGAAATGTGCGGGGAGCGCAACCGTCCCGGTTGCACCGTCAGGCGTCGCGCCGGACGGAAACGCGGAGGGATGTGTTCGGCGCGACGCCGGACACGGCAGGCGGGACGCCCGCGCTACTTTTTTCAACGGGCGTATTCAACGAACTGGCGTTGCCCCGGTTTGATGCCGTGGTAGTTTAAGACGGAACGATATGCTCCACTGGCTGCATTCTTTACTGCCCCACATCCCGCATTACGGATATGTGCTCGTCTTCATCGTCGCGTTTTTGAACAACCTCGGTTTTCCGCTGCCGGGTGAGACGATTCTTTTGGGCGCGGGATTTGTTTTGGGGAAGACCGCAGATTCGCTGTGGCAGCCGATGGTGGCGGGAACGGCGGCGTGTTTCCTCGGCGGCATTTGCGCCTTTTGGATGGGACGGCGGCTGGGTCATGGCCGCCTGGAAAAAATCCGCTGGCTTCATCTCACGTCCGAACGGATGAAGTGGCCGGAGCGGTTTTTCAAACGTCACGGCGACAAGACGGTTTTTATCGCGCGGTTCATATTCTTGTTTCCGCCCGTCGTGGTGAACCTGCTGGCCGGCATGGCAAAAATGCCGTGGCGCACTTTTCTTTTTTACAACCTCACCGGGTCGGCGGCATATACGACCACTTACATCCTGATCGGATATTTTTTCGGGAAGGAATGGAAATGGCTCGTGGCGCGGCTGGGTTCCACGACGCTTTACCTGATTCTTGCGGGGCTGGCGCTCATGGTTCTGGGCGTGATTTATAGAAAAGCCTTGTCCGCCTTTTTGGCGCGACATTTTTCCAAGGAACGCAGGCGGCAATAAAAATCCACGGCACGGCAACCACCAAGGCACGGAGACACCAAGATTTTCCTCTCCGCCTCGAACGGGGAGAGGATTAAAGGTGAGGTGTCGAATCAGAAATCCCTTTGTGCCTTGGTGAATTGGTGGTAAAAAAGGGCTGGCTCTGATGGAACTGGAATCCGTGACAATTCGTTCAATTCGTGTCACCACGATTCGCGCAAGCGAACGGCTCAATTGGATATCCATCTGGTGGCGGGCTTGGGAAGCCAAAAATTTCTCGACTCGGTTTGGAAATGGAGGTCACTTTTTTTGTTATCTGAATTGCCGCTTGAACAATTTTCAGTTTAATTATCTTCTATGCCGAGCGCCGAAAAGCCGACCATACCCAAAGCCATTCTCGACCTCGTCGAACGCTTTGAGAGCAACCGCGAAGCCTACAAGTCCGGCAACTACAACGAAACGCAAGTCCGCCGTGAATTTTTGGATCCGTTCTTCGAAGCACTCGGCTGGGGTATTGATAATAAGGATGGCTACGCCGAAGATTATAAAGACGTAATCCACGAAGACGCGATCAAAACTGCCGATGGCACCAAGGCACCGGATTATTGTTTTCGCATCGGTGGCACTAGAAAGTTTTTTCTCGAAGCCAAGCGTCCGTCTGTGGACATCAAGAATGATGTCAGTCCCGCTTTGCAACTTCGCCGCTACGGTTGGACGACCAAACTGTCCTTGAGCGTCTTGAGTGACTTCGAGGAATTTGCCGTCTATGACTGCCGTTTTAAGCCGGACAAAAAGGACAGCGCTGCCGTCGGGCGAATCCTTTACATCCATTACACCGAATACGCTACGCGCTGGCATGAAATCGCTGCTGTATTTTCCCGCGAGGCCATCCTTAAAGGCTCATTCGACAAATTTGCAGAATCTAGCAAAGCCAAGCGTGGCACCGCTGATGTTGACGACGCCTTTCTTCAAACCATCGAATCATGGCGCAAAGAGCTTGCGCAAAACCTTGCCCTACGGAACAAGGAGCTTTCCCGGCGCCAACTCAACTTCGCCGTTCAGCGCATCATTGACCGCATTATTTTTCTGCGCATCTGCGAAGGGCGCGGCATTGAGGATTACGGACGGCTGCGCGCTTTGGCGGACGGCGACAAAATTTATCCGCGCCTCGGCAAGCTCTTTGAACAGGCTGACGACCGCTACAACTCTGGCCTGTTCCATTTCCGCACAGAGAAAGGGCGGCATGAAGCGCCTGACGAACTCACGCTCAAGCTCGGCCTCGACGACAAACTGCTGCGGGACATCCTCAAGAATTTATATTATCCTGATTCACCCTATGTTTTCTCCGCGCTGTCGGCGGATGTGCTGGGGCAGGTCTATGAGCAATTCCTGGGCAAAGTCATCCGGCTCACACCCGCTCACCACGCCGAAGTAGATGACAAACCGGAAGTTAAAAAGGCCGGCGGCGTTTTTTACACGCCCACTTACATCGTCGAATATATTGTTCAGAACACCGTTGGAAAATTGCTGGAGGGCAGAACGCCTAAACAGGCAGCCAAACTGAAAATCCTCGACCCCGCTTGCGGCAGCGGCTCGTTCCTGCTCGGGGCTTACGAACACCTGCTCAAATGGCATCGAGATTTCTATTTGCAGAACGATCCAGCCAGATGGGCAAAAGGCAGCCAGCCCGTGCTGGTGCAAACATCCAGAGGTGGCTGGAAACTCACAATCGCCGAACGTAAGCGCATCCTGCTCGATAACATCTACGGTGTGGACATTGACACGCAAGCAGTCGAAACCACCAAGCTCTCGCTCTTACTCAAAGTGCTGGAAGGCGAGACTAGCGACACCATCCAGCCCGAACTCCTACATAAACGCGCGCTACCCGACCTGGGCGACAACATCAAGTGCGGCAACTCACTTATCGGCCCGGATTTTTACCAGCAACAACAGATGACGATGCTCGACGAGGAAGAACGCTACCGCGTCAACGTCTTCGACTGGCACGCGGAATTTCCACAGGTGTTCCCGCGCCCGACTTCCATTGGCGAACTGCATGATGCCGCACCCGGCGAATTGGACTACACCGTTCCCGGCGTGCCGTTGCATGGCAGTTTCAGTTACAAGAAAACGAAAAGTAAAAAGTCCGCGCCGCCGTCGGATATTGAAAGCGAAGGCGGGTTTGATGCGGTGATTGGTAATCCGCCTTACGATGTGATGGAAAAAGAGCGTGAGGCTGCATCATGGCCGCACGAGGCGCTTGCCGAATATGCTCGCGGGAAAACCGAGTTCTCACCGGCGCTGGGTGGAAAATTAAACCTGTTCCGATTTTTCATTGTTCGCTCGTTAAATTTAGTCAGAAAAGACGGCCATTATGGGATGATTGTCCCGCTTGCACTACTTGCTGACATTAGTTGTTCCGAGACGCGCCGGAATTTAATTCTGACAACAAATTGAAAACCCCATCTTTTCGTTATTTTTTACTTTCATACGCAATCATTGTTTTTGCAAATGTTTGCAATGATTTCTATCGGTTTCTGGCTTGTTTCTGATTTGCTCTGATTGGCGGTGAAAATGCCATATAGTATAGAACAGCAGTATAGAACTAACCATTTGAAACTTTTATTGCTCGTGGCCAGTGAGATGGCTGCGAGACACTTCGATCAGCCCGCGCTTGATCACTCCAGCCAATTGCTCGCCGACAAGCACAGTCATCGCGTGCCGGACGCTCGTCTGCAACAACTCCCAAGGAAGAAAAGCCAAGGTCGAACTGAAAACGGTTGTGCGGCAATTTTCCAGAGCCGAGCAATAGATTTTGTGCGTAGCCTACGCCCATCGCTCCAACAACCGTTGTCAAATAGCCGACGGTGAGTTCCGGTGGTGGTGTTCCGCCCCAATATTGCGCTCCATCAATGCCACGTTGTTCGGCTGCTGCTGCTGCCTCAGCTCCGAATTTACGTTCGCCCTCAGTGGCGGTTTCATAACGAATTCCTTCCACACTGATTCTGCCCCTGCACCAAGGACAGGGCAGTTCAGGCCCATACCGCCCAATCTCGCCAATCTGTTCCCGGAGGATTCCATTCTCGGCGCGCATTTGCACCGCGAAGTCGAGAACTGGCACAAGATAATGCGAAGCAATATCACCCAAAGCAGCGCGCGCGTAATTGGAATCAGTGCAACCAAGGATCAGATCGCAACGAACCAGTTCATCCAGCACAACTTCGTCGAGTAGATCACCCACGAATCCCGTCACTTTGGTGATGGCGCTAATTTCTCCGACGAGGCGGGATGCGAGTGCGACTTTTGTGGGTAATGGGTTTGTGGAAAGGTCGGCATGACGGCTCGCATGGTTGCGTTGATGGCCGGATGATTTGAAGTGTCCGGGATCAACAATCACAAGCTCACCCACGTCGGCGCGCGCCAGCAAATGAATTGATGGGCTGCCCGTGCCACTGCATCCCACAACGCCAATCACAGAATCACGGAGTCGCTGCGGAGCATCTGTGCCAAGAAGTTGGGCGAGTCGTTCTTGCGTCTTATCGTTCGCTGCGGGTTCGCGAGTCGTGCTAAATTGTTCATATTCCAAGCACGCCTTTTCACGGAATAATTGTTCGCCGACGACGAGGCAGTTATTCACTGGCAGCCAGACCCCTCGGTCAAATACACGACCACTAAAAGACAAGTCCCGGTTCGCGTTACGAGAAACAATGAGACTGGCATAAGGGCGTCCGTTGCCAAATCGCTCGAACTCCTCGGCAAAATAGGAATCCATGTCATCATCTGCCCTGCTCGCAAATGGGGCGCAGTCTTGAGGATGCGAGTGAATCACACCAACAGCGAGTTCATCTGACTCCAACGCTCCCAACGCTCGGCGGATGTAGGCCGGACGAAATTCCACGAGCGGACTACTGCGGTCGAGGTCGCCTGATTCCGGTTTCACAGCATCAACCCATGTAATCAGGATGCCCCATCGCGTTCGCCGGAAGCCAAACTGGAAGAACGTGCCCCATTCGCTGTCTGGATAGCGATGAAACAGCAATCGAAACAAGTTCTCCCGGTCGGCTTCTGTGATGCGCCACAGAGCTTCGCGGCCGTCCTGAATGGTGCGAATTGATTTCATTAGACTCGTGCGCGTTGAATCCACGACAGAACTTCTGTGTAGTAGGTGTGCAAACCGTGCCGGTCTTTATTCCAAGGAGGGCCACCACCGCCGTTGTGCGGGTGATAACTCACCAACTGCCAACTGCGACCCAGTGCCTGAATCGTGTGGCCTTGTGGCGAGCCTTCGACTCGGCCCAGTAATGGAGAACCAGTTGGCAAATATGCGCCATCGAGCATCACGCCGGGATATGCGGACGGAATCGGAACGAGAACATCCGTCTCGGCGAGATGTGGGTAACCCTTACGCGCTGGCAAGCGATGATACACGGCACATGCAACCGGCGATTCAACAAAGGTCACATCGCCTCCATTGTCACGCAATGCACCAACCTCTCGTTGGATTCGCGTTGGCTCGAAGCCACCAACGACATTCGTGCGAATCACTGTGAATTCTTCGCAGCCTTTGATCTCAACAGTTTCATTAAGCCCGACTGGAAGCCACTCCTTTCCTTTGCGGCGAGTAACTTCAGTCTTATCGGGCTGCGGACTTACGAGGCTAGCGATTTCGCGGCCAGTCATGTGTTCTTTTATGCCGTCAGCTTCGCCAAACGTCTGCTTATTGACGATGATGGTAAGGCCGATTTCAGCGCGGCGTGTGTAGAAAACCGGACCGTCAGGAAATTTCACGATGTCATCAAGACCGATGATAGTGTCGTTGGGTGATTCGTAGTCACGGAACAGCCGCACTGACGGCGCAAAACCGAAGAGTTCGCGAAGTGTGCGACCGGTTTGATGAGGATTTAGGGTTTGTTCCGCACGGTCGTTAATGACAAATGCGAGTTTCGGTGGCGCAACACAGCCGCTTGCAGGCTTCACTTCGCAACGCGGCAATGTGTAAAATACATTGCCTTCGGCCAGATTGATCTGCGCCTCGTCATCAAGTGGAATGTCATTTGGCGAACCGAGGTCGCGCACAAGCGTCAAGTCGGCTGGTTCTCCCGCTTCTTCCTTTATGAGCCGCGCAGTTGCGTGCTGTGGTAGGAGAACGAGCGAGTCGTTCACCACGGCGGCCCATTTAGGCAGGCGTTCGCAGGTTTCGGTAGGTTGTGCCGGAGCATTGCTCCGACCCGTTTCGGCATGTTCAATTTTAGTGTTCATAATAATTTTACGATTTCTAACTTTGCGATTACTTGCCAGTCGCCGCACACGCGGCGGTGGCATATCAGTTTTCACGGATGTTGTTTCGGGTTTGCTTTCGCCAGCTACTCGACCAACGCGCAACCCTCTGAAAACTGGTGGGAAGTCAACCTTGCAAGTTCACAAAACAGAAAAATGCCTGTTTTTATTGGCGATTTTGTCACTTTGACCGGGTCAAAGTGCGGTCAAATTCATTCACTTCTATTCGTCCTCCGGCTCTTCAATGTCGTGAACCAGCGACTTGCGATGGATTTTTTCCGCCCGCGAGTCGGTGATTGCTTCTTCAACCTGATTGAAAAATGGCGAATAGGCGCGCAATTCCTCCGGGTCTTTCCCTGTCGCCTGGCGAATTTTTTTTAGCCGGTTCAAAACAGTGGATTTTACGCAGCCACATTTGTCAGCCACGGCTTGCGCCGTCAATCCGCGTCCGCAATAAAGCCGAAACACTTGTAACACCGATGGATTTTTCAACCGCTCGTCTGCATCCAGTTTTTCGACAAGTGCGAAAATTTGCGCCGCCACGGATTCTGCTACCGGCTCATGTGCATCTGGTGCGAACGCTTGGAATAATTTTCCGGGTGGCAATTTTGCTGACAGGCCACCTATGGCAGAAATATTTATATTCGATTCCAAATCAAAAAAGGCCGCCTTGGAGGTCTCCAGTATTTCCCGGCTCACGGTATCCATCAAACGACTCGTCGGCGCGAGCAGAACAAACGGCTGTCGCAGTCGCGCTGACAATTCCGAAACGACATGGCGAAATGACTCTCGCTCATTTTGAATCGTCAATAAAACCGGCACGCTGTTCGAGAATTTTGTGCCGATCTGCCATGTCCTCGGCGGTCGCAGTTTTGTTTCCTGCGCATCACACTCAAACGCTTTGCAAAGTGTGCGCCCAAATTTTGCAATGTTAAGTGTCAGCAAGATTGCATCCGTTGTTGAAACTGAAAAGTTCTCACAGTTCCATGGCTCGCACTGGCAGACGCCGACAAGCCTCCCGCCAGCGTGCTCGACGATTTCGTGCTCGCAGCCGCAACCATGCGGGCAGGGAATAAACCGTGACCGTTTTTGCGTGTCACGTAGAAATGCGGAGCGAAGCGTGGAAAAATGTATGCCGGACAATTTTGCCCACTCCGCTGCCACATCGTTGCCGTCCGCGAGGACTTCAAGACACTGCCAGAGATTCGACATGGGTAATGCCTCCACGATTATGATCATTGGCAACGACCTCACGAAATCCGCGCGCCGTGAGCCAGCGTTGCACCAGTGTCGCGTCGCAATGCCGTCCAAGCTTGAGTATATTTGGCGGACGCACATGAACTTTGCGTGGCTTTTGGCTGTCGCCAAAATAGAAGTCGAATACTGCGCGAACCATTAGCCCGCTTTCGGAAATCGCGGGTGTTGCACTCTCCGCTCCTGAAGAAAAGATGTCCAGCGACTTGCGAACCATTGTGTTGTTGAATTCGCCCGGCCAGGACACTTCAATTTCCCGGAGCACAATTTTATTGATGCCGGGAATGTCACTCACGTCCAATGCGTCCACACCGTCGGTTCGCAATGGGTCGAGGGTATAGGCTTTGCGTTCAGAAAAATACCAGGTGTCGTCGAACAACCGACGACCAAAGGTTTCCCGATACAAATCTTTTTCCCATTTCGTTCCCGTATGGATGCGGATTTCATCCCGATCCGGTGAATAAACCACGACATCATCTTTCGCCGGACGGAAATGCAGGACTGACATTTGCCCGTTTGCGACTGTTGGCACGCGCGCATAAGTGTCCCCGTGGCGAATAAGAAACCAATACTCGCCGTCCATGGGATGGACTTCGATGTGCGTAGTCTGTTGTCCCCGGTTTTTTTGGCGGAACGCTTCTTCCATGTCCGCCGTCATTAGCCCCAGCGTCTGCGCCGTGGGCGCGACGAAAGTTTCTGTTCGGTTCACCGGCAACTTGCTGCCGAAATAATCAAACGAGGCCAGCCGCGTCAGCCGCTGTTCGTTGAATTTTTCGGTGAACAATTCTGGGTTGGCGAGCCACGCTTGCAGCGCCATATCCGCGCAGGAGGAATTTTCTTGAAACTGAAAGGCCAACCCGTTTTCGCCCACAGCCCGCTCCAGCCGGTCTCGTCCCTCCTCATTCGCCATGCCCTCAATGGCATAGACCGCTTCGACAAGAGGCTGCGGCAATCCATCCGGGGACATTGCGACTTGTGACATCGCGCCAAAGTAGGTGTCATCATCCAGTGTGGCGGCTGGCAACACAATCTGCCGCTCGCCCAACTCGACGTTGAATCGGTTAAAAAACTGGTCCAACAATTCACGGCCAATTTGTTTTAGAAAATGCGGTTTCGTGAACCGCTTGAACTTTATGGTGCTCATAGCTTTTTAGGGTCGCTTAAAAAATGACGCCGCCGCCGCTCCCGCTCTATTGGCAAAAGGGCGTCGTGGGAATGGGATCACGCCCACGACGCTTCGATTACCAATCAGCAGGCTGAATCCCGAATCCAGAAGCGTTCACCTTTGCCAGTTTCGGTTCGTTGCCCGGACAATTCCGAGACTACAAACCCGACCGGCAACGGACACCAATGGGGACCGGGACAAACAAGCGATTTTAGGATCACTTTTTATCTTTCTTTTTGTAGGAAAAGTTCTTGAAAACTGAAAAGCGCCGCTGTAAAAGAGTGGCTGGTAATTCCAGATTCCTTGAACAACTCCGTTGTTGAGGTTTCCGATCAGGTCGTGAAGCTCTAACTTCACGGCCTTTTCGTTTCTGCCCCATTCAGGGCAAAATTGTCAATCTGTGGTGGTCGCACATTTGCGCTGTCACCGCCAGTTGTAGTATAATTTCCAAAGAACTGATTCGATGTTCGTATCTTTGCGCATCATTGTCAATTAAAACTTGCAATGTGTGAACAATCTGTGAATATGTATTACAAATGAGTGACGAACAACACAGCTTGTCGCAACGGCTATCTGAAGTCCGCGCCCTCGCCAAATTAAGTCAGTCCGAGTTGGCAGGGAAATTGGGCGTGTCTGCCTCATTGGTTTCCCATTGGGAAAAAGGCACGCGCACCCCGTCTGAATCACAACTGCTCGAACTCGCCCGCGCCATGGGCGTCGCGCTGGATTATTTGCTCAACGCCGAAATTCGCCCGCTTTTCAAGTGCCGCGCACAGGTGACTTCGCCGCAGCATGACAAGATCGAACAAACGCTCCGCGATGCCTCGTCGCAGGTGCATTTTGTGGCGACCGCCCATCGTTTGGCCGGCAAAGTTCCCAAGCCCTTCATCCTTCGCGCCGATTTCGGTTCCACCGAGGCACTGCCAAGTGCCACCACGCATTTGCGCGACACGCTCAAATTGAATCGCCGTGTGACTCTCGACGAATTGAAGCAGGCGTTGTCCGAGTGGAACATTTTTGTGTTTGATTGGGAGATGCCGCAGCATCTCTCCGGCATTTCGTTTCGTGGCGCGTTCAGTGCCATTTTCATCAATCACCTGCAACCGCCCACCCGTCGGCTGTTCACCCTCGCGCATGAATTTGCCCATGTCGTGTTTCATCTGGGCCGTGATGGCGAGTCGGGCAAGAACCGCATGGACACCCAGGTCTCCATTTCTTCGCACCGCGATCCGTTGGAAAAACAGGCCAACGCATTCGCGAGCGAATTTCTCATGCCGCAGGCCGATTTGAAATCGCTGGTTGAAAAATATGGCGAACGTCTCCGCGAACCCGCCATGCTCGAAGCCGCCGCCCGGACATTCAATGTCTCGCGCGATGCTATTTTTTATCGCCTTACGCAGCTCAAATTTTTTAAGTGGACCGACAAGTCCGCTTACTTCGGCGGCAGCTACCCCTTGGCCGACGCACCCCCGCTTCGCATCGCCAAGCTTGATGATATTGATTTTCAGGTGGACACCCGCTTTCGGGAAATTGCCCTCTCGCTATATCAGGAGGGCAAAATCTCCACCGGCAAACTCGCCGAATGGTTCTTCACCCCGCGCCACATCTTGGAGGAATATCTCGCCAAGTTGCGTGAGAAGGAAGAACAGGTCATTTCGGATGAGCCGGTTCTAAACGAGGAAGGGGAGGCTGCGGAGGTTGCGTAAATGGATTCACTCGTATTTGACACTTCAGCAATTCTTAACTTCGGTCATCGCGGTGAACTCACCGCGCTGCTGAAAAAATTGTCGGGCGAATACCAGCTTTTTACCACCCACGGCGTGCAGGCGGAATTGACCGACCCCGCTCGGAAAAAATTCTATGACGCCTTTCTGCGAGACCACTTCACGGTCAAGTCTGCGTCCACTCCCGTCTTTGATCTCAAGACTCTTGCCCGGCTCGTCAGCACCATTGATTCCGGCGAACTTTCCGTAATGACGTTGGCGCGGGAACTCAATGGATTCGCTGTGCTTGATGACCGGGCTGCGCGGCGCGAGGCAAAAAGTCTCGACCTCAGATTACTCGGCACGCTAGGCCTTCTGCATTTGGGTCTGCAAAGAAAATGGCTGACCGAGGCCGAATGTTTGGCTCGCGTCGCCAAATTGTGCGATTCCAAATTTGCGATTCCCCGCCCCGGCACTGGCCAGACCTTCGCCTCCTATTTCGCCGCCATCGAATAGACTTCTGGGATATAAGAACGCACTTTTTTGTTTTAAGCAAATCGGCAGAATTTTTCTGCGCAGTTTTCGTTCCGTTTACGCATCCGACAATGTTGAGAAGCTCGCGAGTGTTGTGGCGGACGCGAAGGTGAAGCATAATTTATTTCACGCCAAACATGACCGAGGCCATGTTCCTCTCTATTATTCGTGCGGGGTTTTTGGCTGAAGCGGGCGGCGGTGTGTTATATGAAACACAAGCACCGCAGTCAGAGGTGTCTTTCTTGCAAACAATGGTTCGTCCCTGATCCTCGCAGTCGCCATCGCCAGTTATTTTGTTCAGATACTGTTTGCAAAAAAGCCAGCAAGGCTTTGAGCCAAAAATATTGGCACGCCAAACCAGAAAATCAGAGCTACTGGCGCGGGCCAGAACAGGTGGAACGGGTGCGCATCTGGCGTAAAGCGCAACCGCAATACTGGAAACGCCGGGTCAGGAAACGGTGAGTTGCGCTACAAGATGACATGGCGACCGACGGGTTCTTCTGGTAATCGAAAAGTGTCAGTTTCCGACACGACGCCGGGAACCGATTTGAAAAGGTCGCAACGCACAATTTTTATGAGCAAAGGAGATAAAGAATTTTCGCTAAATCGCGCCGCCGCGTATGTGAGAATGTCCACCGAGCATCAGCAATACTCCACCAGCAACCAGATGGATGTCATTCGCGAATACGCCAAACGCCGAGGACTGGAAATTGTTAAAGAGTATTCGGACGCGGGCAAGAGCGGGTTGAACATTCAAGGGCGTGATTCGCTGTCGCAAATGATCAGGAATGTTCAGGACGGGGAAATAAAATTTTCCAGCATTCTTGTTTACGATGTCAGCCGGTGGGGCCGGTTTCAAGATGCCGACGAAAGCGCCTATTATGAATACACCTGCCGCCGCTCTGGGGTCGCGGTTCATTACTGCGCCGAGCAGTTTGAAAATGACGGCAGCCCGGTGTCTACGATTGTCAAAGGCGTCAAACGCGCGATGGCTGGCGAATACAGCCGGGAACTTTCATCGAAGGTTTTCCAAGGTGCGTGCCGGCTGATTCAGCTTGGATACAAACAAGGTGGGGCAGCCGGGTTTGGTTTGCGGCGAATGTTGATTGATCAAGCCGGTCAGCGAAAGACGATGTTGAAAATTGGGGAACAGAAAAGCATTCAGACCGACCGCGTGGTTCTGGTGCGCGGCCCAGATGAGGAAGTCAAAATTGTCCGGTGGATTTACGAGAAGTTTATTGACGATGGAAAAAATGAATCTGAAATTGCTGGTCTGTTAAACGCACGGGGCGTTGTCACGGATTTCGAGCGGGCGTGGACACGCGGCACAGTTCACCAAATCCTCACCCACGAAAAATACATCGGCAACAACGTGTATCACCGAACGTCATTCAAACTGAAGCTCAAGCATGTGGAAAATCCACCAGACAGATGGATTCGAGCCAACGGCGTTTTTGAAGGCATTATCGAACCGGAACTGTTTTCCAAGGCGCAGAAAATCATTCTGGCGCGCTGCGAAAAATTTACCGACGAGGAGATGCTGGGAAAATTGCGCGGCCTTTTGAGCCAGCACGGACACATCAACGGCATATTGATTGATGAGGCCGATGACCTGCCATCAAGCGCAGCCTTTCGGTATCGCTTCGGCAGTCTGATTTCCGCTTATCAGCTTATCGGCTACGATCCGCAGATTGATTACAGCTTCATTGAAATCAATCGCAGGCTGCGCAAACAACACCCGGAAATCGTTGCCTCGGTAATCACAAAAATTGAGGAACTCGGCGCGGTTGCGTCATGGGATAAAAAAACGGATTTGCTTTGGCTGAATAATGAAATGCGGGTTTCCATCGTGCTATGCCGGCACACTACCACATTTGCCGGGTCATCCCGGTGGTTAATCCGACTGGATGCCGGACTGAAACCGGACATCACCATTGCCGTTCGCATGGATGCGACGAACGAGGGCATCCGGGATTATTATGTGCTGCCGGGCATTGACATGATGTGGGATAATCTGCGCATTGCCGAGGCCAACGGCATTTATCTCGATACATATCGGTTTGACACGCTGGATTATTTCTTCGGCATGGCCGAACGGGTGAAACTGGAGGAAGCCGCATGAACGAAGTAGTCAAAATGATTCCCATCGAGCGGATTCGCATTTTGAATCCGAGACATCGCGACCAGAAAAAATTCGAGGTCATTGTATCGAGCATCAGAAATGTCGGGCTGAAAATGCCGATTCAAGTCAGCCTCCGGTCGGAAAGTGAAGCGGAAGGGCCGGGATACGATCTAATTTGCGGACAGGGGCGGCTCGAAGCGTTTATCGCGCTCGGACACAAGGAAATTCCAGCCGTGGTCGCCGAAATCTCAAAAGAGGAGCGGCTCATTCGCAGTCTGGTTGAAAATTTAGCGCGGCGTTATCCGCAGCCGATGGATTTGATTCGTGAAATTGAACGGCTGAAATCGCTGGGATATGATTATCAACAAATCAGCAAGAAACTAGATGTCAGCGACACCACGGTCAGAGGGTTGATGAATCTTAAGAATGCCGGTGAAGAGCGGCTGATTGAAGCCGCCATCACCGGAAAAATTCCGCTGTGGGTCGCCATAGACATTGCCAAAACGGACACCATCGAAACGCAGCGGCAACTGCTAAAAGCTTACGAGAACAAAGAACTAAATTATTTGTCCATCCGCTCTGTTAAGAGGCTGATTGAACAGCGGAGGTTGATTGGCAAGCAGCGCGGCGGCAGGGGGCTAGGCCAGAAATCCAAGACCAGTGTCGAAAGCATGGTGAACGCGTATCGGAAGGAGAGCCAGCGCCAGAAGCTGATGATAAAGAAGGCGAGAGTGTGTGACGCCAGACTATCATTTATCGTGACGGCCTTCAACAAGCTGCTGGCGGATGAAAATTTCATCACGCTGTTAAGAGCGGAGTCGCTGGCCACGATTCCAAAATATCTATGGGCGAAACTGTCACTCGAACAAAAGAAAGCCGCATGAGTGAAATAAAAATTGGGTTCGAGATGCGGAAAATCGGGCTGGCACTCGAAAATATCCTGCCGATGCGGCAAATTAAAGACCCGCAAAAATCCGTCCACCGATACAAAACGATTGTGGTATCAATCAAAGAAGTCGGTCTGGTCGAACCGCTCGTGGTGTATCCCCAAAAAGACGCGCCGGGAAAATATGTGCTGCTGAACGGGCATCTTCGTTATTTCGCGTTGAAAGAATTGGGTCAGACATCTGCCGATTGCATCATTGCCAAAGACGATGAGTGTTTTACCTACAACGCGCGCATCAGCCGACTCCCGCCAATTCAGGAACACCGAATGATCACGAAGGCGGTCAACAACGGTGTGAGTCCAGAGCGTCTTGCGGCGGCGTTGAATATGCCTGTCCGTATCGTGGTTGCCTCCATCCGACTGCTGAACGGCATTCATGATGAAGCCGCAGATTTGTTGAAGGATAAAAACATTTCGCCCAAGGCCATCCGGCTGTTGAAGAAAGTCAGCGGCGTGCGCCAGATTGAAATCGCGGAATTGATGGTGGCGGCAAATAATTATTTTACCGGCTATGCGGAGGCGCTGGTTTTGGGGACGCCCAAGGATCAACTGGTCAACCCGGATGAGACCAAGAAAAAAGAAGGAATGTCGGCGGAAGACATCGCGCGCATGGAACGTGAAATGGAGTCGCTCGAACGAGACCTGAAAGCAGTCACGGATAATTACACGGAAAATATGTTCACGCTGCAAACGGCTCAAACCTATGTGAAAAACCTGCTAAAAAACGCCAAGATTGTCCGGTATCTAAACACCAATCACGCCGAAATTTATTCGGAGTTTGAAAACATCGCGGCGGCGGAGACGATGTGAGGGTCAAAGGCCAAATATTTCTGCGGGTTTCGGCCACCGCCAATGGCGGCAGCAATGAAAATTTTGCGACAGCTTTTATTCATGTGCGATTTGTGAGTTATTCGTTTTGAAAGCAGCCGGGAAAAAATCTGCCAGGTTGATTTTTTGCCAATACGGGCTGTGCGAGCGCGACGAGATGTCCGAATCACGACCGTGATTCCCTCTTGTCACATCGAACTTGAATGAACGATCTGCGATGTGGCCTTGGAACTGGATACGCACAATTCCACTCACTGGCCGACTCGTTTCGTAAATATTTAACCAAATGGTGGGAGCCGAAGATTGATTCAGTTGTGATTCTTCCACTTCACAATACTCCCAAACCCAATCCCAGTGATTGGTATCTTTTATGGATTGCGAAGCGCGAATGTCCCTGAAAAGTTTGACGTGCTCCACATTGGGTCTGTGCCAGTAAGCTTCAGGCGATCCCGGCGCGGCGGCCACATATAAATCAATGTCGCTGTCCCGGCTTCCATTCCAGACAGCGGCAATGCCGATGTTCCCAACAGCGGGAGCCGGAATTTTCGCTGGCATTGGTGTTCCAGGAGCGTCTTGTTCAACCGGTTTTGGTTGCTCAACAAGCGAAAGAGGTGATTTCTGCGTTTGCATTGTTGCTGATATTGCTGCTGCTGGTAAGGGACTTGGCTTCGGCTGCAAAGACGCGGGAGGTGGTATTACCGCTTGGACAGTTTTAATTGGAACGCCGCTGGCCACCTCAACTGCTACCGGTGTTTTTGCCATTGCTTGTTCCAACCGAAACCCCTGCACCAGTTCCATTCTGACGGCCTTATCTTGTGAGTCGAGGCTTGCCACCATTGCCGGAGCGGTTTCGTTGCTTGCGGCACGATCAAACACGGTGGCGCAATCCGAACTCCAAGAACATAAATTTGCCCCAAGCTCATGGAAGAAACAGGTCCATGCCCTCAAAACAGCCCGGCCATGTGCTTGACTCAACATCCATTTGTCATCTGGAATAATCCAGTCCACACAGACCCCATCGAGTTCGTTTTTCCGGTCCGCCGTCCCATAGATTGACTGACTCGCCGTCGCGAGAATCGCACCATCGCCCGGCACCAATCCGCCAGCCATGTCAAAAGGTTCTTCGGCGGCACGCGAACTCATGAATAAGGGCGTGCCGCACAAAACAATAACAGTCGGTTGACCCGGCTCGCGGGAACGCGCGATTTCATCCACAAGCTGGGGCAATGCCAGTTGTTCGGCTTGCCTTGGTTCTAGGGTGGATGGTTCCGACAGAAAGGTTTTCCACGCGCCGAACTTGCCTGCAAATTCCGGGCTGTTCGCGCGTGACCGCATCGAACCTGCCGGCACAACGACATCAGCGAGTCTAGTCATCTTCGGCGCGGCAATCAGTTCGACATGATCTCCGGATGCAGCACGCACCAGAAGCAAAACGAAAGTTTGCTTCAATAATTCAGCCGCCTGATCTTTCGGCAATCCCTGCCCGGCGACAATAACGTAATGTTTGGGTGGGGTTGGGTTGGTGAGTGGCGACGCGCAAACGGCGCTGGCGAACGCCAGCATTGCCAGGGCGATGTTGATTTTGTGGTTCATTGTATTCATGGCGTGTTCTCCTTTTATTTTTTTTCCGGGTTTGTTGAAACGGCCAAAAGTTCCTGTGCATGTTGCTGGCGCAAGTCATGCCGGAGACGCAAGGCCGTGAAAAGCCTTATGGCATCGTGAATCAGTTTGTCGCGCACTGATTCGAGGTGCATAATTTTTCCCTCAACGAAACCAAGCAGTTCGCGGTCTTTCCGAAGGATGTCGCTGATTTTGTCGAGGTCTTGTTTGATTTTGCGCCAAGCGGGATTTTCCACCTTTGCCGGCTGGCAATGCTGTTCAATTATTCCCCAAGCCGAAATGAGAAGACTGGCCGATGCCAGGCCGCAGAGGAAAATTTGCGCAATAATTACTGTAACTGGCGAAAAGCTTGTCGCGGCGGTTTGCCCGGTTAACACGGAAACTGGATCGGCAGCAAAATTACTGTAAGTCAGCGCGAATACCGGCACGGCCGCAACCGCAGCGGCGCATCCAGTAATGCCGAGAACAAATTGAAAAATCCGGTGCCCGCGTTCTGTGTGGAAAAGCAAACTGATCAGCTTCAGAAAAATTCCCAAGCTCGTGGTGGGAACGAGGGCAAACAACAATGCAGCCCACCAGTTTTTCAAATGATCGTGTCCGCTCTCCATCGCAAACGTCATGCCGTTGTGGACCTCCGCCGCAACGAAAATTAAAGCCAGCGCAAACATGACCGTGACCAGGACTGCGGCACGTTTCGTCCACGGTTGGTGCTGTAGTTCTTTGTCGGGGCTGTTCAAGTATTGTTTCGTCTCGTGAAGCTTCTCCTTCAGATTTGCCTCGTGCGCTTCACCCGAACCGATGTTTTCTGAAATGTCCTCGCGGACACGGCGGAAAACTTTGTCTTTCGTGGCATGAACTTCGTCGGCGTAAAACCTCCGCTCGTGCTGTTTTGCGATGTCTGCATCGGTGCCGTCGCTGATGGCGAGACTTTTAATAAACTGTTGGTCGGGCAATACCGGTGCCGCCTTGGTTTTCAGCGCGGTATAAAAATCACTACTTGGTGAAAACGCGCCGGGCAGGACCTCGGCATTTTGCTGGGGTTGTTCATGTGCGTTCGTAAAGCCGCGAGTGCGTCTCACTTCCGGCGGCATGATGGGCGAGTCGTGATTATTTATTTTCATAATTTTGGTGCGTGGTTTTAATTTGTTATTGGCGGCCTATTTCAACCGCGCAATTTGGTGGATCTGACACCGCTGTCGCCGCAGTCCATGCGCGCGACTTGAACGGCGTTTTCAAGGCTGCTGCCGTGGCCAACCAGTGTCTTCGACCCGAAAAAGCCGCCGATTTTTAGGACGTCGAAGCCCTGTGAGGTCGGGGACAGCGAATACGTTTTGGTGAGTCCTTTGTTTGTTGTAATGACGAGCGTTTTCATAATTTTATTGAACTGAACTGCCCTCAGTTTGGTGCGCTCCTACCGGCGGAAGGGCGGCCGTCGGCGGGAACTTTGCCCCACGACGGGGCGAAACTTGGTTGATGCGAACACGGCGTGCGGGGCGACCTGACACAGGCGCGGCCAACATCGCGACTGAAAATTCGACCAGGGCCGCGAAGCGGATCGGAATCTGGTTGGATGCTGGTATTTTTTTGGGTGCCAAGCGCATGATGGTATTTGGTGGTTGCCGCCGTCAGGCGGCGGCGTGCGCGGCGTGGCTGGGTTTGAACGGCGTGCGCGGCGCGGTTTCCCGGCGCGGGGTGATGGTGTTTCTCGCTGCGCTCGGTGCCGGGCGGCGTTCGGGGCGCGGACGAAAGTTTTGGCCGCGAAATAAAATCCAGTTATTTTCCGGGTGGCCGTTATCAATAACCACCGCCACAAATTCCTTGCATGACTTGTCACTGCACTGAAAAACGGAGAAGCGCCGCCCGCCATCCGAACAGCTGCGCGTCAGAAATTCGCGCGGCATCGGAAACATTCCGTGCCTAGAATGGCTGCACCAATGAGTGTCGTCATCACGTTGAACCTTGGAAGCCGGTTTATGTTGGGGGGTTATTTTGGTTTGCGCGGGCATTTTCTGATTTGGCAGGAACAGGCGCGTGATGGCGCTTTTGAGAATTGGGAAAAATTTCCCCACTACATTTTGTTTAGTCGTTGTCATAACTTTTTAACTTTCTCCCGCTGGGTTTGTTTGTTGTCCACACCTGTCTGGAGCGGTTGCCAAGCTGGTGTGGAAATGCAATTTATGAACACCTTGTCGTCCTTGTGCCGATACAAACTGGAAATCGATGCACGCGGAAAAATGAAATGAGCAGGGTTTTGTAAATTTTCTTGTGCGATGTTCTTGTGGCTGACCGTTGGTATCTGCCATTATTCTGGCTGGCGAATTCGTTGCTGTTGAAAATAGACGGTTTCATATCTTTATTACTTGCACAACATAATGAGTGCAAATGCACCACTTGTCAAGTGCGTTTGCACATCAAGGCGCTTTTATTTGGCTTAACTTACTCTGCTTCAATTAGATTTTGGTAATAAAAAATTCGCACTTGAGAGATCTTAATTCCGCTAAAATGCAAGTCGGGAAAACACAGTGTGCAAAAATTTACTTGCACGGTGCGTTTGCACGGTGCATAATGCTTCGTATGAATGAAAAGGGCATTGCAGCGGTGAATCGCCTAACCCAACACGTGGAGCAGCAGAGAAAAGTGCGCGGGGACAAAATGCTGACGAAAGCCGAGATAGCCGAGCGAGAGATCATAATGGACGACATCGTGGAGGCGCTCGATCTCACGCCGAAGCTGATTCAGCAGAGGTTGGTTGTGAATCGCACCACTTGGGAGCGGTGGAGAAAAATGGATAGCATCCCAAACCCGTCCCAACTTGATCGCATTCGCCGGCTTGTAGAAGACGATGGGAGTTCCTCGGTGCCGCGCCCACAAGCATTGGCTTCACCTCTGGATTTTCTAACCGCTTCACCATGCACTTTTGCCCAATTGCGAGTTTTATTTTCGCACGCAGCGTTTCACTGGAACGACGCAATTTTCCACTTCCGGAAGCCGTTTGATGATCAAAACCATGTCATCGACATGGCATCTCTTGCGTTAAATGGTTGTCGGCAAGTTTACATCCTAAAATCTTCACTTCTCGCCGAGAATAGCGAAGATCACTGGGCGCAAAAACTCGTCACGAACATGGTTATTGGGCTCGGCCGGCAGGTGGCGGCCCAAGCGCTGGCAAACTTTTGCCTTGTGGAGATTAGTGAGGACGAAGACAGACTACTTGCGGAATTTGGTGTGCTCAACTTCAAGTATGCAACTGAAACCACGAGTGTAGGTTACTTTTGGTTTGGTAACGAAAATTTCAATTCTGGGGATTTCATTTTTAAGCCGGATTCATACAAGGTGAAACCCGCAAACGATCAAAGTTTCGAACCGTTGAGATTGCAATACGGCAAAACGCTTGATGAAGCATTCAAAATCATCAATGAGAACACACCGAATAACGTCGGAAAAGGATACGATGACGATAGGAAAAAATACTCATTTGAAATTCCAAAAATCATTAACAAAACCAACGAACTCAAAACTGTCACTGTTTATGTTTAAATCATCCAAAGCCATATTGCTTTCGACCATAGCCGCCATCGTCGTCATCACATCGGGATGCGACGAAAGAAAGACTGAAGCGATTGGCACCACTAATGCCACCAACGCCATCACCAAACTCACTTTACAGATGGGCTGGATACCGGACGGGCACCAGTTGGGCTTTTGGATGGCCGTGGACAAGGGGTTTTACCGGGAGCATGGACTGGATGTGACCATCTATCCCGGTGGCATGGATGCGAACCCCATCAGGGATGTGCTAAATGGGAGTGCCGACGTGGGTCAAGTGGGCGGGATTGAGCAAGTCGTGCTGGCAGTCAACCAAGGACTGCCAGCAAAAGCGATCGCGGCAATTCATCGGCAATCGCCGCACGCTTTAATCAGCCTGCAAAGCAATCCAATCGCAAAACCCTCTGATTTCAAAGGCAAAACGATCGCAGTGGCGTTTGGCGATACGGCCGAAATTCTCCTGAAGGCGTATATGGAAGCAGAGAAAATTCCACTGGATTCCGTCAAACTCGTGCCTTTCCGCTATGACCTCACGCCATTACTCCTTGGCCAAGTTGACGGCGTGACCGGTTTTTCAACTGGCCAGCCGGTGACAATTAAAGAAAAAGGAAAAGAGCCGTGCGTGCTTTCATACGACAGCGCCGGGGTCAAGAGTTACGGCTACACGCTTGTGGCCTCTGATAAAACAATGGCCGAGAAGGGCGCCGCGCTCAAAGCATTCCTCGCGGCATCGCGCGAAGGTTGGCAATACGCCTTTGCTCATCCTGACGAGTCTGCGGAACTATTCAAGAAGCGGTTTGGGGACTCCGTCGAAATCGAACGCACGAAGGCCGAACTCAATCTCATCAGGACGCTAATGCTCGACAAGAATGGTGAACTTGCCAAGTGGAGCATAGATGACAATATTGTCGAGGGTGTGAAAAATATGTTGGTCGAGTATTCCGGCGTGAAGAAAGACCTGCCACCGACACTCGTCTACGACAACTCCTTTCTAAATGAGCAGCCCTGACACAGCGTTAGAATTGCAGCTTGAATCGTTCGTCTTTCCGGGTGATTCGCGGCAGATTCTCTGGGAAGTCGGGTTGAGGCTGGGCCGGCGGGAGCGCATCGCAATCATGGGTTCATCCGGGTCCGGCAAGACCACGCTTCTGAAGATCTGCGCTGGCCTTCGGGGCTACGGACTGTCGAAAGGCAATTGCGCGCGATCAGGGCGATTCTCAATGCTTTTTCAAGACAATGTGCTGCTCGACTATCTGTCCGTGCAACGGAACATCACGTTGCCATCAGCGCTCAATGGCGGTGAACATGACGTCCGTGAAATCTCGCGCAGTCTGCACATTGAACATTTGCTCGAATCATTCCCGCGCAGGCTTTCAGGCGGCGAGCGCAAGCGCGTCGCCCTAGCTAGGGGCTTGGCATACCCCGATTTGAGCGGGCTAATAATGGACGAGCCGTTCGTCGCCCTTGATCTCTTCCTCAAGGAATCCATTCTCGTCGATTTGAAAAATCGCCTGGATAAGGCAGCGCTAGCGTGTCTTTTTTCGACTCATAGCGCAGAGGAAGCTGTTTATCTGGCAGATCGCATCATCATACTTGGAGGCACTCCCAGCACCATCGCACATTCTATCCCTGTTGACCTGCCGCGCGACCAAGGTCCGCTCGCCTTCCAACAGGAAGCCTTTCAACGAATGGTATTTGATGTAGCTGCTGCTATGCGCTCGATGAACTTGCCTATCTCTTTATGATCAATATGCGCGCCTACAAATCACTATTAATCATGATATGTTTGGCGATTACCCTGTTATTGGCCGCCCAAATCCTTTTCCCAATTTTCGGCATCCCGGGTTACCTCTTACCGCGGCCATCGGAGATTATCTCTAGTGTGCAGAAAAACTTCGTGACAATGGCTGCATCTCTTGCCATCACATGCGGCGAAGCCGGAGGGGGGCTGATGTTGGCAATCGTGTTAAGCTTCCCGTTGGCCGTTGCTACCCTGATGTTGCCGCGTGCCGCCCTCAAGGTCGTGACCGGGATTGGTGTGGCCTTTCAAAGCATGCCGCTCCTCGCTATCGCGCCGCTGCTCACGCTCTGGTTCGGACACACCTATTTCTCAAAGGCGGTAGCGGCAATGATTGTGTGCTTTTTCCCATTACTTACCGGTTGGTTGTCCGGATTCGCGTCGATTTCTGCGGAGCAACTTCAACTATTCGAGAACATGCGCGCGACGAAGTTGCAGGCGGCGAGGTTTCTGTATGTTCCTCTATCGCTTCCTTTCTTTTTCAGCGGCCTTCAAGTGGCCATGCCGCTGTCGCTTCTTGGTGCAATTGTTGCCGAATTCGTCGGAGCATCCAAAGGACTAGGATTTCAGATTCTACAGAATTCTTATTACTTGAAAACAGCGGATATGTTTGCGTATATCATTATTGCGACGGTAACCGGATGGCTTCTCACCTTGCTGGTCGCCAGCATCGAGCGAAAGGTGCTGTTCTGGCGAGCGTCGCCAGAGAGAACCTAGGGCAAGCGCAGGACAGCCCAGAAATATTTGTAGGGAATTATCTTCCCGCAGATTTCGACGTTGTGCTCCACAAGTCGTCTCACTTCAACAATCTTCAGCGGATAGTGGTTATCCCAGTTGGCTAGATCATCTTCTGTCAGCACCGACTCGATTTTCCCGTTAGGAAAAACCAACGTGTTTTTGTCTGGACCTGGATGGGATTTCATCCGCTCGGCGAAAAAGCCGCGTTCGGGCGAGTCAATCTGTAGAAAATACAGCCCACCCTTCTTCAGGACACGTGCCGCTTCATGTATTAAATAGTCACGTCCCTTTGCCGATTCAATGTCCGCAGATCCAAAGCTGTCTATGATGAAGTCAAATATTGCTGACTCAAATGGCCACGGATCGAGGGCGTCATGAAGCTGAAAGGAAACTCTTTGGTCGGCAGGCAGTTTTCGTTGGAGTCGTTTGGCTGTCTCGATCGCCGTTTTAGAAAAGTCAAAACCCGTCATCTTTGCACCGTTTTCAGCAAGCCAGATGGAATTGCGGCCCTTACCACAACAAATCTCTAGGCCATTGAGCGGCACGCTACCGTGTCTGAAGTTGAGGTATTCCAAAAAACGAACAACACCGGGATCAGGAACGTTTGAGTCGACAGTCGGAAACATCGTTGGTTGCTTGTGCTCGTGTTCCCAGATTCGGCGCTGTCTCAAATGGAGATCGCTGTGAGCAAATGTGGTCGTTGCTAGAGATTTGGTCATTAGGTCAGCGTTCGAGTTCGTCTTTTTGCGCGCATGAAATCACACGGAGAAATATGGCCTTCGCCAATTGGTTTCTCAATCTTTGTTTGTGTCATAAACCTGAAATTCAATGCCCATGCGGCTGCATTTGGCCAGCCCGATGAATCTGCGCTATTGCTAACCCGCCCAATCGGCACACAACAATTCTGCCTGTTGCAGCACAGTTTGCGTGGCTTTTTCCTGCTTGTCCGGCGGGTAGCCGTATTTGCGAAGCACGCGCTTCACCATGACGCGCAGCTTGGCGCGAATCGATTCTTTGGCCGTCCAGTCAATGCTGACATTTTCGCGGATGGTTTTCACCAGTTCTTGAGCGATGAATTTCAGGTTTTTATCGCCCAAAGCTTTTACGGCGCTGTCATTGGTTTCCAGCGCGTCGTAAAATGCAACTTCGTCCTGGCTCAAGCCAAGGTCTTTGCCGCGCGTGTCGGCCTTGCGCATGTCCTTGGCGAGTTGAATCAACTCCTCAATCACCTGCGCCGTTTCGATGGCGCGGTTTTGATATTTGCGGATGGAATTTTCCAGCAACTCGGCAAATGATTTAGATTGAATCAGGAATTTTTTGGAGCGCAGTTTGATTTCATTGTTAAGCAGCTTGCGCAATAACTCGACGGCGAGATTTTTTTGCGGCATCCCGCGAACTTCGGCCAAAAAATCATCCGATAAAATCGAAATGTCAGGCTTCTTCAAACCGGCGGCGGCAAAAATGTCCACGACTTCATCGGACGCGACGGCGCGGGAGATGATTTGCCGGATGGCAGCATCAATGTCCCCCGGCGATTTTTCTTTGCTGCTGATGTCGCTCTTGGCAATGGCGGCACGGACGGCTTGGAAAAATCCCACGTCATCGCGTATTTCGATTGCCTTTATATGCGGCACCGACAGTGCGAACGATTGGGAAAGTTCGGTGACGGCGCGGAGAAATTTCTGTTTATGCTCGTCGGGCTTCTTGGCCTTGGCCGCGTGCGCGTAAATAAATTCCTGCGCCGCCGGGAGCAAGCCGAGTTTTTCCGCCGGTTTGCCCGTCGTCCATTTCGACCAGTCGAAGCCGTGGAAGTGGTCGCAGCAAATTTCGTATTTTTCCAGCATGACGGCGACCGCTTCTTCTTGGTCAATCGCCGTCCGCCCATGTCCACCGCTTTCGGTGTAGATGGCCAATGCCTGTTTCAACTCATGGGCCAGACCGAGATAATCCACCACCAAGCCGCCCGGCTTGTCCTTGAAAACGCGGTTCACGCGGGCGATGGTTTGCATCAATCCGTGGCTGCGCATCGGTTTATCCAAATACATCGTATGCAGGCAAGGTGCGTCAAAGCCGGTCAACCACATATCGCGGACGATGACAATTTTGAACGGGTCTTCGCCTTTTTTGAACCGTTTCGCCAACGCCTCCCGGCGCGATTTGTTGCGGATGTGATCCTGCCATTCAAGCGGGTCACTGGCCGAGCCGGTCATCACGATTTTAACCACGCCTTTTTCGTCGTCCTTGTGATGCCACTTCGGGCGCAACTTGCGGATGGCTTCATAAACCTCAAAACAAATTCGGCGGCTCATGCAGACTATCATTGCCTTGCCGTCCATCACCTCAAGCCGCGCTTCCCAATGCTTCACCAAATCGTCGGCGATGAGTCCGACGCGCTTATCCGCGCCAACGACGGCTTCCAACGCCGCCCATTTGGATTTCAGTTTTTCCTTGTGCTCAAGTTCTTCGCCCTCGGTCGCGTCTTCAAAATCCGGGTCAATCTTCGGTTTCTCTGACGGTTTCAATTCCAGTTTGGCGAGACGGCTTTCGTAGAAAATCGGCACGGTCGCCTTGTCCTCGACGGCGCGCTGAATGTCGTAAATGGAAATGTAATCGCCGAATACCGCCCGCGTGTTGGCATCGGCCTTTTCAATCGGCGTGCCGGTGAAGCCGATGAAAGATGCGTTCGGCAATGCGTCGCGCATATGGCGCGCGAAGCCATCAATAAAATCGTATTGGCTGCGGTGTGCTTCGTCGGCGATGACGACGATGTTGCGCCGGTCGGATAACAAGGGATATTTGCCGCCCTTATCTTCGGGGAAAAATTTCTGAATCGTCGTGAACACCACGCCGCCCGAAGCGACGGCGAGAAGTTTTTTCAGATTATCCCGGTTCTGCGCCTGCACCGGCTTTTGCCGAAGCAATTCATGGCAGCGGGCGAACGTGCCGAAAAGCTGGTCGTCGAGGTCGTTCCGGTCGGTGAGAATGACGAGCGTGGGATTTTCCATTTCCGGCTCGACCACCAGCCTCCCGGCGTAAAATGCCATCGTTAGCGACTTGCCCGATCCCTGCGTGTGCCAGACCACGCCGACGCGTTTGTCGCCGGTTTCGCCGCCGGGCTGTTTCTTGGCGAAATAACCACTACTGCCCTCTTTCAATTCCATCGCCTCGGCGCTGGCGGCGCGGATGGTTTCGGCAACGGCGATATTAACGGCATGAAATTGATGGTAGCCCGCCAGTTTTTTGATGATTGCATTGCCGCCGTCGTCCTCGAACACGACAAAATGGCGGACGAGATCAAGAAACCGGCGTTTGTCGAATACGCCGCGCAACAAAACTTCAAGCTGCGGCATGGTAGCGGGCGCGACGGCTTCACCGTCAATCGTGCGCCACGGCATGAACCGTTCCTTATCCGCGCTAATCGTGCCGATGCGCGCTTCCAAGCCGTCGGAAATTATCAGCACCGCGTTGTGGACGAACAGCGCTGGGATTTGCTGCTTGTAGGTTTGGAACTGCGCGAACGCCTGCCAGATGTCGGCGTTTTCGTCCGCCGCATTTTTTAGTTCGATGACGCCCAGCGGCAAACCGTTGACGAAAATAACCACGTCCGGACGACGGTTGATCTGGCCTTCAATCACGGTGAACTGGTTCACCACCAGCCAGTCGTTTTTCTCCACGTTGGCAAAATCAATCAGCCGGACAATTTCCGCGCCGATGCTCTCATCTTTGCGGCGACATTCAACGGCGATGCCATCCACCAGCATCCAATGAAATGCGCGGTTACTGGCAATCAGTGACGGATGCTGCGGAATCGTGATTTTACGAAAGGCTTCGTCCAGTGCTTCCGCTGGCAGCTTTGGATTCAACTTCCGTAATGCGGCGCGCAAGCGTTCCGGCAAAAACGCCTCGCCAAAGCTGGTGCGTTCAGCGGCGGGTTCGCCGGGGGCGATGGCCTGGCCGGGCAGCAACGCATAATCCAGCTCACCGAACCACGACAGCGTGGCGTCCTCGACGATGGATTCGGTGAAGCTCATGTTTTACAGAGTGTTGGGATTCCCCTTTATTCCAGCAAGGTGGCTTGGAATCGCGATTCTTGTCGCGATTCGCCTTCCGCCCCATGATTCGCCACCGAATCCCGACACTTTGTCGGGATTTCTGTCGGGATTCTCGTTTTAAGCCAAGGGCGCGCGTTAAATCCCGACACCTTGTCGGCGTAAATGTCGGGATTCACCTTCATGGACGAACCACCATGTAACGGGTTGCCCGGCCTTTGCCGATGCGCCGAATCAGACGAACGTCTAAAAGTTTCTTCAAGACGCGTTGGGCTTTGCGTTCGTCAAAGCCCATGGCTGCCATCAATTCCGGGCTGGTCACGGACTCCCGCCCAACCATGAATTGCCACGTTTTCCGCTCAAGTTGATTCAGGCGGGCAAAGACTTGGGGGCCTAATTCGTTGAGAATACCCGCCGGATTGCGATACAATGTCAGCACCAGATACGGCGCCTCCCAAGTAAATTTGGGCAGCGGCAACCCGGCTTGGTTCACACTTTCCCGCATGGACTTCAAGCCGAGTCCCCGTTCTTCAGCCAGCTCCATTTTTGCAAAAACGTAATGCAGCGTGGGATTGCGGCTCAACATCGGCGCGTTGAAAGCGTTCAATTGATCTAGGGTGATCGGCTCGACTGGTCCGCCCGGACTCTTGATGACGATGGTGTCCGGCGTCACCACCAACTGGCATTTTGCGCCGGTGATGGAGTAATCGCGGTGGACGAGGGCGTTTACAATACTTTCGCGGACAAGCTGGTAAAAGACAGCGTCGGTCTCCCGGCGGCGGGCTTCGCTGCGTTCGATGGTATTGGGGAGTTTATCTTGCAACCACTGGATGGCCTGTTCGGGAACGAAAACCTGCGGCCCATCAAAGTCGCGCGGCTTGTCCTCCTTGCCACTGGCATAGTGAATCGTGCCCAGCAAGCCGGCCTGCGGCATCACCTCGCGGGGTGACTTGCCGAACAAGAGCAAGCCAAAGCCCGAAGGAACAAATTTCTTCCCGTCCGCCTGCAACAAGCCTTGCTGCACCAACCGGCGGTTAAATTCGTTTGAACCAACCTCATCTTTGAATTTGGCAATCGTCCGGTATTGGTTCAGCGCTTCCCCGGAGAAATTCGTCAAGTCCGTATGGGGCACTGGATTTTCCAACTCGGACAACTGCACCATCTTGGGCTCCGCCTCGGCCTCGGCCGCCCGCACCAGTGCCTGCGCAATGAAATCTTTATTCTCCGCCGTGATGATGTCCTGCAAATCATGGTCGAACATGTGAACCGTCACCCCATTGTCCTGAAGGTATTTGATGCCCCTGCGATCCACCTTGGGGTCGGGGTCTTGGATTCCCACCCACATTTCCTTGATGCGCGCGTTGACGATGCGCTCGGCACAGGCAACTTTGGGATGCTTCCGCGCGCCCGGCGCACACGGCTCCAAAGTGGCAAACAACCTTGCGCCATCCAAACGATTGCTCCGGTTCTTGCGGTCCAACAAGGTATATTCGGCATGATCACCCCAGCGCAATTCACCACGGCACGCCGTTTCAATTGATCCGTCCGCCTTGTAAAGCACCGCGCCCACTTTCGGCGGCGACTTGCCATCCTCGCGCGGCTCGTGCAGCGACTGCTTCATCACTTCGATGGCCTGCTCCATCAACTTTCTGGCATCAAATTCGGGCTTCTTTGGCATGGTTGAAAATTGCTACGTCAGAGTTTTAACGATGTGCGAACAAATGACAACTTTTCCCGCTGCTGCTGCTGCTGCTGCGGCCGTCACCGCCGCCGTCACCGTCACCGGCGTCATCACCAACGTCATCATCATGACGATCACCCTGCTTTCGCCGGCACGCGCAACTCGCCGGATAGCAGCTTGGGCAGCAGCGCGTCGCGCAACTCGGCCAGCGCGCGGGATTCTTGGAGGTTGGCAATCCATCTTGAGAAAAGTGGATGCACAATCTGATCGAACTCGCCGAGCGTTTCTTCGTCGGGAATAATGGTTGGAAAATCGGCGACGATTTGCTGGCTCAAATTCTGTTGTGCTGAACCTCGCGTTTGTTGTTCAAATGCAGCAACGGACGATGAGGCGTGCAAATATACATAATACCTCAAATCGGTTTTGGGGATAAGTCCGCAACAAGCTTGATTCGAGCACATCGTGTCGCCAAGAAAACAAACTTGTCCCGCAGTTGCGCCGTAAAGCGCAACCACCGTTGTTGCAGCGGGCCAGAGTTTGGCACTGCTATTTTCAAGACCTTCTTCAGAAATGAAATTTTCCGACCTCGTTACGATGGCCTGTCGCACTTCGCCGGACGTGAGCCAAGGAATTGTGCCAGGAGTCCAAAAACTTGGTTCGTCACGTTTTGGAGTGCCCCCATTCTCAACGCGCTCACAGCAATCACGGAGTTTTCCTGCGTGCCAGCCTTTGGGTAGCTTGGTGACGACCGCGTCAACAAAGCGAGATTTGAAATGGCTGCGGGCCAGTGCCTCCAGCGTCTCATTCATCCGCAGGTTCAACTCAATTTTGTCGTCCAGCGCGGCCAATACTGAAGTGACGGCTTGTTGTTCGATCTCTTTCGGTAATGCGAACGTGAGATTCTTCAGAACGTTTGTGTCGAGTTTGCCTGCGCCGATTCCTGTGTGTTCGACTTTGGAAAGCAGTAATGGCTCTGCCGCCAAAAACCAATACAGAAGATATTCTGGAAGTAGCCCGGCTTTGGCCTTGAGTGCTTTGACATCTTGGTTGAATGCGAGTGAGCGCGTCGCAATACCAATTGGAATACGCTTATGTAGTTCGCTACCACGAACCAGCAATAGAATTGAGTTCTTATCCGCTAGGCGACTACCGTTTTTCAAACCGGATGGCGTGATTTTAAGTTCTGAATTGAAAAGCCGACTAATCTTCATCGAGCTGGCGCTGATCCACGGAATGTCTCCGTTCCAAAACGACGGATTACTTTTGCTCGGAGTCCCACCTGAACTCCAGTCCGTCACAGCGCCAAGAGTGGTCATGCTCCAAGCATCATTTTTCATGGATCAATGCTCGGAGGTTTTGACGAATCGCTTTTTCCAACTTCGCTGAATCCGCAAATTGTTTTTCCAGAATGGCGGTGAGCCGTTTCATTTTTTCCTCGAACGGTTCGCCGTCGTCTTCAATTTCTTCTGCACCAACGTAGCGTCCCGGCGTGAGCACATGGCCGTGACTACTAATTTCTTCGAGGGTGACGCTTTTGCAAAAACCGGGCGCATCTTCGTATTTGCCTGCGCCTTTGTCACCACGCCATGCGTGGTATGTGCCAGCAATTTTTGCAATGTCGTCGTCGGTTAAGTCTCGGTGGATGCGATCCAGCATAGTTCCGAACTTGCGAGCATCAATGAAAAGCACTTTGCCGCGCCGGTCTTTGAAACGGTTGTTCCACTTGTCGCGAGAAAGAAACCACAGGCAAACGGGAATGGGCGTGGAGTAAAAGAGTTGTCCTGGCAGCGACACCATGCAATCCACCAAATCCGCTTCAATGAGAGCTTGGCGGATTTCGCCTTCGCCGGATTGATTCGAGGACATCGAGCCATTGGCTAGAACGAAACCGGCCATGCCGGTGGGCGCAAGGTGGTGGATGAAATGTTGCACCCAGGCAAAGTTGGCGTTGCCCGTCGGCGGCACGCCGAATTTCCAGCGCACGTCCTCGCGCAGCCGGTCGCCACCCCAATCGTCGTCGTTGAATGGGGGATTCGCCAAAATATAATCAGCCTTTAACTCCTTGAAGGCGTCGTTTTGGAACGAGCCTTGTTCGTTCCACTTGATGTGCGCTTCAATGCCACGAATCGCCATGTTCATCATCGCCAGCCGCCAGGTTGTGTAATTGGATTCCTGCCCGTAAATGGAAATGTCGCCGATACGTCCGCCGTGGGATTCCACGAATTTTTCGCTCTGCACGAACATCCCGCCCGAACCGCAGCACGGATCAAACACGCGGCCTTTGTAGGGCGCGAGAATTTCAATCAGCAGCCGGACGACATGGCGAGGCGTGTAAAACTGGCCGCTCTGCTTCCCCTCGGCACTGGCGAACTGGCTCAAAAAATATTCATACACGCGACCGAGAATGTCCTTGGAACGGCTTTCGCGGTCGCCAAGTCCAATCGTGCCGATGAGATCAATGAGTTCGCCGAGCCGGTGCTTGTCGAGCGCGGGGCGGGCGTATTCCTTGGGCAGCACGCCTTTGAGCGTGGGATTGTCTTTTTCCACTGCGACCATCGCGTCGTCGAGGTCTTTGCCGATGGCGGGCTGCTTGGCGCGTCCCTGCAAATGCGACCAGCGGGCGATTTTGTTGACCCAAAAAATGTTGTCGGCGGTGTATTCGTCGCGGTCTTCGGCGTCGGCGGATTTGTCTTTCGCCAACGCGGCGTGCCGTTCCTCGAACGCATCGGAAATGTATTTGAGAAAAATGAGACCGAGAACAACGTGCTTGTATTCGCCCGCGTCCATGTTGCCCTTGAGTTTTTCAGCGGCAGACCAAAGCGTTGCCTCGAAGCCGAGGGCTGAACCGTTTGGCGGAGATTTTTTGCTGGCAACTGGCGGCATTGGGCGATGTTGCCAAAGCGCGGCGCAAGTTACAAGTGAGCGAGTAGTCGGTGCAATCGTATCTTCGCGGAAAGCGAAAGCCGCTGGATTCAACGTCCGCGACCAACGCACGTTCCGCTGTGCGTAACGCGCGCTCGTCGTGGACGGCAAGTTTTGGCGCATTTGCGCTCCACTTCCGTTTGCGGCACGGCGGCGGTCGTTACACTCCGGCTTCGTTCCAGCCGTCTCTCCGCCTGCGTTCCACTTTTCCGCTCGCCGAACCGCAAACCGAAGTGTGAAAACGCGATTGCACTAACCCGGCTAAATACGTCGCTGAAGCATCTTTTTTCATGGCACGCCTTACCCCTAACGTTCGTTAGTCATTTTGAGGTCGAGAATTATCCGAGGATTATCTGAAATCCATTCGATTTTTATCTGAAGTTTTTACGAGAAATTTACGAAGTTTTTTTGACGTATTCCCGAATACTTGAAAATGCTGCTTTTGCTATCTTTAGCTGCGTAATCAGTTTCTGGCGCTGAAAGTATTCCTCGTGCGCAAAATCTAAAGGCAAGTTCCTGAAGCCGGGCGGCGGGTCAATTTGGAGCGCAGCCGGATGAGGCGAGCAATAGATTGACGCGCCGACCGGCGACATAAAATCGAATCTCCGGTTTGCGCGCACGATTTCAATCAAAGGTTTTTTGAATTGGCGATGCGCGGGCCGGGTTTGCGCCGCGACCACGGGCCGGGAATTTGTTTCCGCTGTTCCTGCAAAGTCGGCGGGATGCTTTCCGGCGATGGTTTATCAGGTGAAATTTTGAACGGTGCAATTTTCTTTGCGCCTGCTTTGCGCTGGCGGACGGGTTTTTGGCCGATCACTTTACGGCAGAAGCGATGCACGGTGTCTTTGGAAACAACGACCTTTATCTCCTCCAAAATCAGGCGGATGTCATCATAGGTAGCCTTTTTTGCCAAAAGCACTTTGATTTGGGATTTGAACGGCAGTAACAATGCGAATTTACGCGACAGTTTGGGCTGGTAGCCGCCAGCAAATTTTTTGAAGCGAGCCTGAATGTCCCCGGATGGATTGTTATCAGTCATAAAATGTCGGATTAAAATCAGATAATTATCAGACAGAAGCAAACATCTTTCGGACAAATATCAGCCAGATTTCGGATAATTTTCGGACGCAAAATCGCTAACGAACGTTAGACGTAAGGCGTGCCATGAAAAATGATGGTCAGCGTCGCGCTTGATGCGTATTGTAGTATGGGGAAAATTTAACCATTTCCGCCCTCGATAGAGCAAATTTTAAGCACGATATTATTCGGTGCCCCCATGCTGACGGAGAAGCTGCACAATCGCATCCTGATGCCATTGTTCAGCACGAACAAGAGGCGTGCGTTTCTGATCGTCACGCGCATTTACTTTGGCACCTTTAGCCAAAAGCAAATTAACCACGTCCACACAACCTCCTTGTGCAGCCAAATGCAGAGGGGTGGTTCCGCCCGTAGCTTTGGGATCAATTTTGGCACCTTTATTAAGCAACAGCAGAACAACATCGGTGCGGCAGTGGGCCGCCGCCAAGTGCAAAGGCGTCCGCCCAGCATCATCAGGCAGGTTAAGATCATAGGAGTTGGTGGCCAAATCTTGCGCCACCGCCGCAAAATTGCCAGCGGTGGCGTATTCATGAATCTGACGATAGGTGCTGTGCGTAGGCGGAATGAGAAAACATCCGACGCAAGCGATGGCCAATGCCGCTGTCAGAATGGCGGTTCGAATCAGCGCGTGAAACTTGATTTTCATGTCAGTCTGGGCAGTTTGCTATACAGGCAGGTTGTCCATCGCGGCAATGAGTTCACCGAATTTCGGGTGATTTAAGTCGGCTCCATTTTGTTTTAGATTGGTCACGGCCTTTTGGAAACCCATTTGCAAATTCGTGTTGGGCGTCGGCACGGTTGCACCCGTTGGGACGGGCGGACGGTTGGCAAGATAATCATTCAGCGCGGGGGCCGGTGGCGGATCGGCAATGGGATTGTCAAAATTAAGCACAGCGGAAATGCTTTCGACCGGGCGAGCGTCCACCAACGGTGAATAAGAACCGTTGCCGAATTTTTCACCAATAAACTTAAGCACCGACGTATGATCCAAAAGGGTATGATTTACCGAACCTCGTTGAACAAATGGTGAAATCACATAGGCCGGGGTGCGCACTCCTAATGAAATAAACGACGCGTTGTAAGTGGCGTTCGGCGGAGGTTGGGTGGGGATCAATGGCGGCGAGACATGGTCGAAGAATCCGCCGTGCTCGTCGTAATCAACGATCAAAACCGAGTTCTGCCAGAACGGGCTATTTGCCAGTGCGTTATACACCTGCATGAGAAACTCCTGCCCATTGCTGACGCCGGATGGGGCATGTTCGTCTGTGGAAAATCCTAGGTGCGGGGCATCCTGATAGGTTGGCTCAACGAAAATCACTTGAGGTAATTCATCTGGCGACGAATTCATAAGATCGCCCGCAAGATCACTGAAGCAACGGAAACGGTTGCTTAAAAGAATTTCGTCAACCCATTTAAGCATCATGGTGAAAAAAGGAATGCCTTGATGATAGACACGCCAACTCACGCCATGTGACGTCAACCAATCATAAACCAAATCTTGGGGTGGTAATATATCATGGTTGACGTCAATCACCGAAAAGCCACCCATTGACATCAGGCGGTTGGGCTGCGTGCCCGCTGGTATGGTTGAAAACCAATGGTCGCAAATGGCAAAGTTCTGCGCAAAAAAATGGCTCATCGGAACTTGTTCTGCACCGAAGTAACCCATCACCAGTTTCCGAACTGCGGGATTTGCCGAAACTGTGGATGGGATGGCACTGACAAAGCCATTCATCGGATAAACATTGTTTTGCAACACTCCAAGGTTGCCTGCGGCGTTTGACCGCTCATGAGGCGGATCAAAATCGTCCGGCATGTCATAAGCATCGGGATTGAGGAATGGTTGATAGGATTGGCTTTGGTCTATGTTGGTGAAGCGAGCCAGCCAATCTGGGTTATTGCTCAGACCATTCACATCGCTTCGATTGAACGGTGGCAAGCTCAAGTAACCCAACATGTGGTCAAAGGAGCGATTTTCCATCATGACCACTACAATGGTTTTGATTTTGCTCAAATCCAGCGCCATAAAGAAAATTCTAGGATTTTATTTTCAACGTGTCTTCAGCTTTCTTTCTTATTCGCATCAGCTTATGTGGAAAGATTATCCATGAGCTTGGTAGCCGGGCAAGTATATGTGAAGGACTCACTACTTATGCCTTACTCGCTTTCGAGAAATCGAACTTTTTGCGCCATTGCTGCTGAATGGCTGTCACGAAGATGACCATAAACGCGCATTGCCAGCGCGCCACCGTCCTTATGGCCGAGCCAGCGGGAGACCGTTGGAATATCCACGCCCGATTCAATGCAGCGGGTCGCAAAAAGGTGTCGCAAATCGTGATGCGTGAAACGGGAGATTTCCAATTTCTTGCAAGCTGTGTCAATCGCCCCCTGACATTCGTGAACAAGCATGACAGGATTATGTAAAAAGTTTTGCTCGCCGCGTTCGCCCTGAAGCCGTTGCAGCAATCGAAGCATATCTGGAATCATGGGGACGCGGCGGATTTCCCAATTTTTTGTGCCGGTGGCGGGGTCGCCCAAAACCGTGATTTCACTTTTTTCAAAATCACAGTCCCGTCCGCAAATACGAGCCGCTTCACCTTTCCGGCAGCCGCTGTAAGCAAGAAACTCGACGAGATCGGCGCATCGGCGTGCCCATCCACCTTCGCCATTTCTGATGGTGGTAACCAGTTCAATGAATTGTTTCTGGCTTGGAAGCTGCAACGGTTTCAGTCGGATTTTTTTCCGTTTGATGTGGACAGCCGGATTGTCATATCGAGCACCCGCTTCAACCGCGATGGCTAAAATCAATTTGAATGTTCCCACGGTATTATTAAAAGCCGAAGGACTGGCTGTTCGTCCATATCGAGCAACCCAGGCCAAGCAATCAGCCTTGGAAATGCGCGCAACGTCTGCTTGGGCAAGATCAGGCCATGATTTCAAAAGTGCGGTGATTCGTTCTTCGCGATAAGCTTTGCTGCGCTCTTTGAGGGAATGATCGCCTTTCAGCCGTTCCCGGTAAGTTTGCAACGCATCGGTAAAAGTCATTTTTCCGCGTGCTACTGCCGTTTGTGCGGCAGCGCGTTGTCGTTCTTCTCGGTGAAAATCACTCAAACGCAATTTGGCTACGCTGATTCGGTCGGTTTTAAGCGATTTCCAAATCAGCTTGCCGCGCACGCGAATTCGCGCATAATATGTTCCTGATTGAATGTGGCGAACCAGATTTGCCACGGGCGTTTTTTGCCAGCGTGAGCCTGTATTATTCGATGAATTGGACTTCATACGTATAGTATAGAACATCAGTATAGAAAACGCAAATTGCGAAATGTGAAAACCAGCATTTCAAGCAACAAAATCTGTATAGTGGAAGGGTGGCTGAGTGGTTAAAGGCACCTGACTCGAAAACAGTTAGTGGCAGATTGTTTTCCTCAAAAAGACAATGCAAGCCGGCGTGTATTCAAAAATGCAAAACTTTCAACGGTGGTTTTGACAGCCGCCAAAGCTGGCGTGGTATCACAAAAGACCGCTGCTCTTGAAGTTCGAGTTTATCCTTGGAATAGTTTTAAGGATTCGCCCAGGCATTGTTTGCTGCGCTATCAAGACATCGCGCTATTGGATTCCGAAAATCTTCCGGTTCCGCTTGTCAGCAAAGAACAATGGGAGCTTTGCAAAAAACTGCATCGCTATAAATCCGTGTGTCCATTGGGCAAGGTGAAGGATTTTGAAGTCAATCGTGGCGAGATCAACCAAACGATCTACCGTGATTTCATCAGTGAGAATGACCGGCTTGCTCGCCTTCTTAAAGGTGTGGAAATTGGACGGTTCATCATCCGCAACAAATTGAAGCAAGGTTTTCGAGAGTGGATTGACGAACGGAAATTTCTAGCGGCTCATAATCCCAAACCGATTGTGAACGAACGCCGAATAGCAACCCAACGGATAACTGGCGTTGACGAGCGGTTGCGAATCGTTGCGACGATTGTTGAACCCAAAGTCTATTTTGCAGACTCAACAAATTCAGTCGTAGTGAAGGATGGTGCCTTGCATCGAATTGAGTATTTGTTGGGTTTGTTTAATTCGGTTCTTTTCCAATGGCGCTTCAAACTGACCAGCACCAATAACAACGTCGGGACGAACGAACTTAACGCATTGCCGTTCCGAACTATTGATTTTTCCGACAAGGCCGACAAAGCACGTCACGACCAGATGGTTGCGCTGGTGGAGCAAATGCTGGCGTTGCACCAAAGACTGGCCGCCGCCAAAACGCCGCCGGAGCAAACCGCGCTCGCCCGCCAAATCACCGCCACCGACCAGCAAATTGACCGGCTGGTCTATGATCTCTATGGCCTGACGGAAGAAGAAATTAAACTTGTCCAAGTGGCCGCAGCATAAAGGAGGAGCAGTCCATAAACCGAAACCCATTCACGTCAAGCATCCGTGTCCATCCGTGATTAAATTTTCGCTGCTTTGCGTCTTGGCGTCTTTGCGTTAAATTCGCGTCATGCAGCTTGAGAAACTTGATCCAGAAAAAACGGCGTTGCTGACGCTCGATTGCCAGATGGGGATTTTTGGAATTGTCCCCGGTTCAGATGCCATCATCCCTAATGCGGCCAAGGCGGTGGAGTTTGCCCGGCAGCAGCGGTTTCAAATCATCCATGTGGGGCTGGGTTTTGCCGCAGGTCATCCGGAAATTTCGGAGGTGGAGTCGCCCTTTGCGCGGGTGAAGCAGAACAATCTTTTCGTCAAAGGAACGCCGTCGGCCGGGTTTCACAGCGCCATCGCGCGGTCCGGCGAGCTGGTGGTGCACAAGCAGCGGGTGGGCGCGTTTTCGGAGAACGAGCTGCACTTGATCCTGCGCGCGCGGGGCATCGGGAATCTGGTGTTCTTCGGCATCACGACGAGCGGCATCGTGCTCTCGACGTTGCGGCGCGCGTTCGATCTGGATTACCACTGTGTCGTGCTCAAGGACGCGTGTTTTGACCGCGATGAAGAAGTCCATCGCGTGCTGGTCGAGAAAATTTTCCCGTCGCAGGCGACGGTGGTGACGGTGGAGGAGTTCATCACCGCGAAAGCTGAAAGTTGAAACGCTGAAAGCTGAAATAAAAAACGGAGGGCGGAAGGCGGCGCACACTTTCATCTGCATCGTAATCGGCGACCGGTTTTTCATTTTCAAATGGGATGCTGACAACCCTGTTTTGTCATTCCAAAAAAACTGGCATTGGGTTGAGCCATTATTTAACATCCGGCTGAATCTCCTGTAAAAAAAGAAAACAACGTAACATGACATTTATGAAATCATTCATCCGCGCGCTGGTTTTAAGCATTCTTGCCGGCCTCTGCACAGGGAACCGGGCTGCGGCCCAAGATCAGCCGGCGGGCGATCCCGCCCGTGGGAGAGCTTACTTTCAGGTGGCCTGCGCCATCTGTCACACCACGAGCCTGGGGCCGGGGAACACGGTGATCGTGAAACAAGGACCAAGTCTGGTGGGTGTTTTGGGGCGGCGCGCAGGTTCCGGCCTGGGTTTCAATTATACGAAAGCCTTGGTCGCATCAGGCATTACATGGGATGCAGCCGCCCTGGATCATTTTCTCACGGCTCCGATGATAGCGGTTCCGGGCACCCTCATGCCGATGCCCGTCCCCGATGCCGGGAACCGCAGCGATGTGATCGCCTATCTTTCGACGCTGATCATTCCCGCCGGCGTCATCCCGACGAACAGCGTGGTGCAGATAACGTCTGTTTCGATTGAAGCCGACACCAACGCCTGGCAGCATGCAGTCCCGGGCGTCAAACACCATATCACGCTCGCGAACCTGCCTCCGCCTTTCAAAACCGCTTCGGCTGGAAACAATCCGCAGGTGGTCAGACAGCCCGCCGGCGCCGCCTTGTCCGTTCCGCCGGGATTCACCGTGCGTTTGTTTGCCGACGGTCTTACGAATCCGCGCCTGCTGCGCATGGCGCCCAACGGAGATATTTTTCTCGCGGAAACGGGCGCGCGGCGCATCCGCGTGCTGCGTGCGGCCGATGGAGCGGAATCGCCCTCGGAAAACCAGATTTTCGCAGAAGGCCTCGACCGGCCCTTTGGCATCGTCTTCTATCCGCCCGGCGATAATCCGCAATGGGTTTATGTGGCCAACAACAACTCGGTGGTCCGCTTTCCCTATCGCAACGGCGATCTGAAAGCCAGCGGCGACGCACAGGTGATTGTCCCGCGCCTGTGTGACAGCGGCGGCGGACATAGCACGCGCGACGTGGCGTTCTCCCGCGATGGCAAACGCATGTTCATCTCGGTCGGTTCCGGATCGAACGTCGCCGAAACCATGGGCAAAAAAAATCCGCAGGACATCGCGTCTTGGGAAGCGGAAAACGGACTGGGTGCGGCATGGGGTTCGGAAACCCACCGTGCGGACATTCTCGTCACCGACCCGGAAGGACACGAACCGCTCCGCGCGTTTGCGACGGGCATCCGCAACGGCGTAGGGATGGCGGTGAACCAGGTCGCGGGCGACTTGTGGGTTTCAACCAACGAGCGCGATGCCTTGGGCGACAATCTGGTGCCGGATTACATCACACGCGTGAAAGAAGGCGGATACTACGGCTGGCCTTGGTATTATCTCGGCAACAATGAAGACCCCCGCCATGCCGGAGAACGACCGGATCTCGCCGGCAAGGCCATCGTGCCGGACGTTTTGTTGCAGGCGCACTCGGCATCGCTGGAGATGACTTTTTACACGGCCACAAACGGCGCGGCGGCATTTCCAGCAGAATATCGCGGGGACGTTTTCGCGGCCGAACATGGTTCGTGGAACCGCTCGTTGCGCACCGGCTACAAGGTGATCCGCGTGCGCCTCGACCACGGCGTGCCCACCGGCGAATACGAAGATTTTCTCACGGGGTTTGTGGCGGACAACCGCAGCGTCTGGGGCAGGCCGGTGGGTGTGGCGGTGGCGCACGACGGGGCGTTGCTCGTGACCGAGGATGGCAACGGCACTCTCTGGCGCATCGCCTATGCCGGCCATTGAATCCCATTGCCGTCGGTTTCCGGCGTGCCGGCGCGGAGATTCTATTGTTTTTTTATTTGAACCGAAACGTGCCGCGCCTGCGGGATGATGAATTTCTTCACTTCCACCGTCACGCTCTGCGGCTTGAACTCGGACAAGATTGTGTCCGCAATATCGGCGGCGAGCTTTTCAATCAGCTTCCACTCGCGGCCTTCGCCGAATTTCAAAAGCCGTTGCGTGACGGCAAAATAATCAATCGTGCCGGCAATCGAATCGCTTTTGGCGGCGGCGGAAAAATCGGATTCCAGTTCAATCGTCAGAAGCAGGCGCTGCGGCTGCGCGCGTTCCGCATCCGGCACGCCGACGCGGTAAAACACTTCGAGGTCAACGATGGAGATTTTGCCGGCGTGCATGGGAGATGATAATCAGTTTGAATTTTAACGATTCTTTGAGTCAGACATCACGGATAAACCTTCCGAACTCCGCCAATCAAACAAGAAGGCGACTCGCCTACACGTCCAATAGTATAAACTCCGCCATCTGGATCTACCAGTTCGCCATTCGTCCAGTAAATATGATTCGTTTCCCAGTCTGAAAGATAAGGTCGCAAATCATCCAATGTCGGGGAATCGTTTGTTTTTTTGACCTCGTTACCTTCCCAGATTTGCTTGGCTTCTTTAATCGCTTCAAGGTTCACTCGCCAAACTGCTATCTTATTGGATTTTGGTTTCAGATAGGCAGCAACAAACAAAGCGACATATAAAGCGAGGGCTAATGAGGCCAAAAAAATCAGAATTCTCGAAATGCGATTCATGTGTGAATGATGCCTATCATTTCGCCTTGTAACGTTTCCCCAACGCTTCAATTAAAATCTTCGTCGGCCTGTTCAGCTTCAATTTCTTCGCGTCGGCCAGTTTTAACCAGCGAAATTCGCGGCCTTCGTCGTTCAGTTTCACGAGTGGATTTTTCGCGGTGCAACGGCAGGTGTAATTCAGCAGCACGAAATGCGCGTCGCGGTAAAATTCCTTCGAGTGGATGCAATCCTGCACCAGCGCGAATTTTATGTCCGAAATTTTCAGGCCGGTCTCCTCCAGAATTTCGCGGCGCAGCGCGGCCTCGGACGTTTCGCCCCATTTGATCTTCCCGCCGGGAATGCCCCATTTGTCCGACCACTTGTGCGTGCGGATCATCAGCACTTCATTTTTTGAATTAAAAATCAGCCCGCCGACGGTGGCGAGCGGCGGATGCGATTCCTCGATTTTGTTTTCCAGCAGCTTGAGGTGAAAATCATTTTTCTCCAGCAGGCCGCGCAGTTCCGAAAGATGCTCGACGATCAAATCCGGCTGCGCGGCGCGCAACTGCTCCAGCGTGTTGTAGCCGGTCAGCACGGCGCACGAATGGACGCCGCCGTGCTTGGCCGTGGCGATGTCGTGCTCCATGTCGCCGATGAACAGCGTTTCGTCGGCAAGCAGATGGTTTTCGCGCAGGATTTCATGGATTTTTTCGCGCTTGTCCCAGACATCGGTGTAAGGCCTGTCGAGAAACGCGTCGAAGCCGGTGACGCGGCATTGCGCCTTGAAATAAACGGCGAGGACGGAGCTCAACAGGAAGGTGCGGAACTTTTGCGCGCGGCAGAATTCGAGGAATGCGCGGGCGTGCGGCAGCTCGATGACGGAAGTTTGCGCGTGCTTGAAACTGGCGTGGAACCACGATTCCAGTTTTTCCATCGGCACTTCCGGCGTGTGGCGGTCGTAAAACTTTTTGAACGGCAGGGAGAATTCCGCGCGGAACGTGTCGAGCGACATTTCGGGTTTGCCGGCCTGCGTCAGGACAAAATTCGACGCTTTCAAGACGGCGGGCAAATCGTCAACCAAAGTGCCTGACCAGTCGAAAATGATGTTGCGGATCACGAAATGAATTATGAAGTATGAATGTTGAATGATGAAGTCAAATTATTGACGCGGTGGAAAATGTTTCATAATTCATCATTCATACTTCATCCTTCTCTTCGTGCTCATCGCCTTCAACAAACCGTTCGGCGTGCTGTCGCAATTCACAAGCGACGGTTCGCCGAACCGCACGCTGGCGGAATTTGGTTTTCCGAAAAATGTTTATGCCATTGGCCGGCTGGACGCGGATTCCGAAGGCTTGCTGCTTTTGAGCGATGCGCCAGAGTGGAATGAAAAACTCCTGCATCCGCGCCACGCGCACGAACGCGAGTATTGGGCGCAGGTCGAGAAAATCCCATCGCCGGAAAGTTTGGAGAAATTGGGAAAAGGAATTTTGATTCAAGGCCGGAAAACTTTGCCGTGCCGCGCGTGGATTTTGGAGCCACAACCGGAAATGCCGCCGCGCGTTCCGCCGATCCGCTTCCGCAAGAGCGTTCCCGATTGCTGGATTGGTTTGGAATTGGTTGAAGGCAAAAACCGCCAGGTTCGCAAAATGACTGCGGCGATTGGGCATCCAACCTTGCGGTTGCTGCGCGTGCGGATTGGAAATTTTTGGCTGGGCGATTTGGCGGCGGGACAATGGCGGATTTTATCAGCCATGGATGAAACACAGATTGAACATTGATTATGCAAATGCAGCGCAACAATTCAAGGCTCACCGGTGGCCGAACCAATCTCCGAGCGAACGGAAAAATTCCGGGCCGAAGGTAAATTGATAGGCGACATAAAGCTGAAAGTCCGTCGGGCCGTCAATGGAACGTCCGGCGGAAAAAAGCAGGTGCTGGTGTTCGGTAAAATCAACGACCGTCCCGATGTTGAAAGCGGTGTCGCCGCGCCCGCCGGTTTCCATCGTGGTGCGATGATAGATTTCCGCGCCGAGCAAAATATTTTTCGTGACCTGCCGTTGCACGACCACGCCGCCGAAGCCCCAGTTTTCGTTGCCCGCGCCGGGATTGATGCCGTAACCGCCGCCGCCGTAAATGGTCCAGTCGCCAAAACTTTTTTGCAGCCACATCGGCAGAAATGCCTGCACATGGCCGCTGCCAAGCCCGTCCGATTCGTTGCCGGTGGGAATTTCCAGCAACGGGAAAATTCCGGCTTGCGGCAAATGCTCCGTCTCCTGGATGAAACGGAATTTCACGCCGAGTTCCGTGTCGCCGTAACCGTAGTGTGTGCCGCCTTCCGACGGCACATTGTAAGCCAGCGGCGCGATTAGATGAAGCTGCACGTTGGTAATGACGCCGTAGTTCAACTCGATGTGCGGTGCAGTCCCCGACCAGCCGTCGGCAGTTTCAGTGTGCTGCGAGGCGATGTAAAATTCCCAGTTCTGGTAATCAACCGGCTCCGGGTCATCGGTCAAAAAGGGCGGCCCGGCAAACGTGCTCACCGATGCAATTAAACCCAGTCCCACAGCCAGCGAGATGATCTTGAGGGCGCGATTCATAAATTGTTTTAAAAATTGATTGACTAGATGGTTGCGATTATCTATAATGAAACACGATAACGAAAGTCAAATGCGCGCACAACCCAAATCTTCGCTGAAAAACGAGGACAAGCTGGAACTTTTGACGGGGTTCATTCGCCTCCACGTTCTTCATCACGCGGCCAAAGAACCAGTAGTCGGCTTCTGGATGATGGAGGAATTGCGCCGGCATGGCTATCGGTTGAGCGCGGGCACGTTGTATCCGCTGCTGCATCGCTTGGAACGCCAGGGACATCTTCGCTCCACCTCGAAACGCGAAGGCCGCCGTTCCTGGCGCGAGTATCGCGCAACGCCGGCGGGCCGGCGGGACCTTGAAGGAGCGAAAGAAAAACTTCAGGAATTATTTCACGAACTCATGGAGGAGTGAGCGAAAAATACGATAAGGCACAACCCCACGGAAAATTAAAATCGCCCCAAATCAAACCATTTAAGAAACTCAATATTATGCAAATGTCGTATCGTGAAATTTTAACACTCATTCATGGCATGGGCTTCGGAGGACTGCTTCTGCTCGCATTCTCAGGAGCCTTGATTCAACTTTACCGGATTTTCACCCCTGACGGGTCATCCCCTCTTTCTATTTGGGAACAGAAGCTTTTGCGCATTTACCTGATCGCAATGGCCGTCCTCGCTTGGGGAACGGTTTTATCAGGCGCCTATGTTGTATATCCCTGGTATCGGGCACATCCTCCCGCTGGAATCACAGATCTTGCTGGATACCCCCAACGCAGTCTGCTTGCCAGTCCCACGACGGCAGGTTGGCATAACTTGGGAATGGAGTGGAAGGAACATGTGGCATGGTTCGCGCCGATTGCCCTTACAATGGTCGCCTATGTTTTTATCAAATACGGTTCCGGTCTTTCCAAACATCGGCAGGTCAGGAAGGCCGCTTTTGCTTTCGCTGTGGCAGCATTTATCGCTACGGCCATTGCGGCAACTTTCGGCGCACTGATCAATAAAAATGCGCCACTTCGGGGCGGGGCGGTAATAATAAATATAATGGAGGGAACGAAATGAAACTTAATCAAAGTGGAAATGAGCCTGAATTAGAAGTCCCAAGCGGTGCGGCGGCAGCCGCCATCCTATCGGCTGGCGTCGGCTGTTTTTGCGTCAGTCTTTTTGGCTTGTTGGGTGACGCTTTTCCAACCGTGGCGCATTTGTTTAATTTTTACAACCCAACCGGTTCTCTTTCCGGTGTCACGACGACAGCCATTATTGTTTGGTTAATTTTATGGGCTGTTTTGTCATGGTCATGGAAAGGAAAATCACTCCCAATGGGTAAAATCAATATAATTGCCTTTCTACTGTTAGGTATTGGGCTGTTATTGAGCTTTCCGCCTTTCGGGGATCTTTTGCAAGGCAAGTAGCTGATGCTGGTTACATAGTCAATGTAAGCCTTGGCATTCTTGTGGCGGTTCTCCGTGTCCATCTGTGGTTGATGATTGCCTTCATTGACGCCGCAGGTTCGCGGCGGTAACTTTTCCTTCATGATTGATGTCGCAGAAATCCAGCCGCGCGCGGCGATGGCGAAAAAACAGTTCGAGCCGCTGGCGAAGGAAATTTACACGCTCAAGAAACAACTCAACGCCGTCATCCTCGCGCACAATTACCAGGTGCCGGAAATCCAGGACGTGGCGGATTTCACCGGCGATTCGCTCGGCCTCGCGCAGGAGGCGGCCAAGACGGACGCGGACGTGATTGTTTTCTGCGGCGTGCATTTCATGGCGGAGACGGCGAAGATTTTGAATCCCAATAAAATCGTCGTGCTGCCGGACAAGGACGCGGGCTGTTCGCTGGAAGAAAGTTGTCCGGCGGAAAAATTGGCGGCACTCCAAAAAACAAATCCGAATTTCTGGACGATTGCCTACATCAATTGCAGCGCGGCGGTGAAGGCGTTGTGCGACGTGATTTGCACGAGCGGCAACGCGGAAAAAATCGTTCGCGCCGCGCCAAAGGACAAGGACATTTTGTTCGTGCCGGACGAAAATCTCGGTGAATGGGTAATTGAACAAACGGGAAGGCCGATGACATTGTGGAAAGGGAATTGTTACGCACACGTCGAGTTCCAGCAGGAAAATGTCCTCAAACTGAAACAGCAGTTTCCAGACGCAAAAATCGTCGTCCATCCCGAAAGTGTCCGCGAAGTGCGCCAGTTGGCGGACGCGGTCTGCTCGACGGAGAAGATGATTTTGTTCTGCAAAAATGATCCGGCGAAACAATTCATCATCGTCACGGAGTCGGGCATCATCCACCGGCTGCAAAAGGAATGTCCGGGCAAGGAATTTTTATGCGCGCCGACTTTTGACGTGCTGCGTGCGCCGACGGACAACTGCCGTTGCAGCGAATGCAAATTCATGAAGATGAACACGCTCGAAAAAGTGCGCGACTGCATGAAGAAATTGTCGCCGCAGGTGGAATTGCCGGAAGAAATTCTCAAGCACGCACGGTTGCCGATTGAGCGGATGCTGGCGATTTCGGCAAAGCCGCTGGAAAACGCGGGTTGAAAGGCACTTTTTGTCTTTTGCCCGGAACCGCAAAGCGAAGCCGTTCATTCCTTGGCCTGCCTGGCGTGAAAATCCTAATGTCACAGAAACGTAACGTGAACAATCGAAGAAAACTGATTTAATCTCCGTGAAAATGAACAAGTTGATTCCAACCATTCTCGGTGTCGGCGGCCTCGCGGCGGTCGTCGTGTCAATCATATCAATCTCAAAACGTCATGCGGCGATGATTGGCGGCGCGACGGCGTTGCTGGCCGCGCAGACAAACGCGACGGCGCAGACGCTCATCAACGGCGCGGGTTCGACCTTCGATTACCCGGCCTTCACCAAATGGCGTGAGGCTTACAAGAAAGTGGATCCGGACGTGGAGATCAATTACCAATCCATCGGCTCGGGCGGCGGAATTAAAAATTTGACGAGTAAAACCGTGGATTTCGGCGCGTCCGACGCACCGATGAAGGACGAGGCGCTGGCCGCTGCGCCGGGAAAAATCCTGCACATTCCCATCGTCGTCGGCGGCGAGGCCATCGTCTACAATCTGCCGGGCAGTCCAAAACTTAAACTGGATGCAGACACTTTTTCCGGCATTTATCTCGGCAACATCGCGAAATGGAATGACCCTAAAATCGCCGCGCTCAATCCGGGCGTCAAGCTGCCCGATTTGCAGATTGTCGTCGTGCATCGTTCCGATGGCAGCGGCACAACGTTCATCTTCACCGATTATTTGAGCAGCATCAGCCCCGTTTGGGCGGACACCGTCGGCAAAGGCACTTCTGTGAAATGGCCGGCAGCCGTCGGCGTCGGCGCCAAAGGAAATGAAGGCGTGGCCGGACAGGTCAAACAATTGGCCGGCGCGATTGGTTATGTCGAACTGGCCTACGCAAAGCAAAACCAAATGACCTATGCCGATTTGAAAAATGCGGCGGCCAATTTTGTTTCGCCGGATTTGGACACCGTCAGCGCCGCAATGGCCACGGCAAAAATCCCCGATGATTTCCGCTTCTCGATGGTCAACGCGCCCGGCGCAAATGCGTATCCGATTTCCGGCGCGAGTTGGGTGCTGATCTATCAAAAACAAAAAGGCGCTGACCACGGCGCAAAACTCGTCGCATTTTTGAAATGGGCGGTCACCGATGGTCAAAAAATTACGACCACGCTTGATTATGCCCCGCTGCCCGACAGTGTCGTGCAGCGCGAGTTGAAAATGCTCGACACAATTAAATGATGACATCGCCGCGCCGCCCGATAATTTGTGGGCGTGGGCCGGACGAAGAGCGCAATTCCTCCCGCTCTTCGTCCGTTTGATTTTTAGAACGAAGGAAAATTGTGAACGGAAACGCACAAAAAAACGCCGGAGGTCAATTCGGCGACCGCGCCTTCAAATGGCTGACGCTCACCATGGCGCTCACCATTTTTGCGCTCGTCGCGCTCATCGGCTTTGAATTATTCAAAGGCTCGAAACTTTCGCTCCACAAATTTGGCTGGCATTTTCTCACCAGCAGCGACTGGGATCCTGTCAACGACGTTTATGGCGCGCTGCCGTTCATTTTCGGCACGCTCGTTTCGTCGGCCATTGCGCTCGTCATCGCCGTTCCAATCAGCGTCGCCACCGCCGTTTATCTCACCGAACTCGCGCCACTCCGCATCCGCCAGCCGCTCATCATGTTCATCGAACTGCTCGCCGCCGTGCCGAGCGTCATCCTTGGCTTGTGGGGAATTTTTGTGATGGTGCCGTTCCTGCGCGACCATTTTTTCCCGCTGCTGCAAAAATATCTCGGCTTCCTGCCGATCTTCAAAGGCCCGATTTACGGCGTCAGCATGATGGCCGGCGGAATCATCGTCGCCATCATGATCATCCCCATCATCACGTCCGTCTCGCGCGAAATCCTGCGCTCCGTCCCCGGCCTCCAGCGCGAGGCCGCCTACGCGCTCGGCGCGACGCGGTGGGAAGTCACGCGCATCGCCGTTTTGAGCTATGCCAAAAAGGGTTTGTTCGGCGCAGTCATCCTCGGTCTCGGGCGCGCGCTCGGCGAAACTATGGCCGTCACGATGGTCATCGGCAACACACCGCAGATTGTCAAGTCGCTGTTCGCCCCCGGCTACACGCTCGCCAGCGTCATCGCGAACGAATTCAACGAAGCCACCGGCGATCTGTATCCGAGCGCGCTGTTCGAGATCGGCCTCGTGCTGCTTGGCGTGACCGTGCTGGTCAACATTTTTGCACAATTACTTTTGAAAACTTTCGCCGGCCCGAGCGTGAAACCACAACATTGAAATTTATGATTTACGATTTACGATTTACGATTGAAGGCTGGCTTCGCCCAATTTCGGCGCACTCGTCATCCGTCACTCGTCACTCGTCACTATAATGACCGCACCAAACCACAACTGGCGCAATTTCAAGAACGTGTTCATGCAGACGCTCACGTTCGCGTGCGCAATTCTCGTCGTCACGCCGCTGGTGCTCGTGTTTTATCATTTGATCAAGGAAGGTTTCAGCTCGATCAATCTGGCGTTCTTCACGCAACTGCCAAAACCCGTCGGCGAAAGCGGCGGCGGAATGGGAAATGCCATTGTGGGGACATTTATTTTGCTCGGACAGGCTGCGCTTATCGGTGTTCCGGTCGGCGTGCTCGGCGGCGTTTTCCTTTCCGAATACGGCGGCACAAAATTGAACTGGTGGATTCGCTTCGCTGCCGACATTTTGAACGGCGTGCCGTCCATCACCTGGGGCATCGTAGTTTGGGGGCTGCTCGTCACGACGCATTTGCCCGGCTATTCGGCGCTGGCCGGCGGCGTTGTGCTGGGTCTGATGATGATTCCACTCGTGATGCGCACGACCGAGGAAGTTTTGCAGCTCGTGCCCGGCGGCTATCGCGAAGCCGCGCTCGCACTCGGAATTTCAAAATGGAAAACCATCGTGCAAATCGTCGTCCGAACCGCGTTGAAAGGGATTGTCACAGGCGTTTTGCTCGCGCTCGCGCGCGTGGCGGGCGAGACCGCGCCGCTGATGTTCACCGCGTTTGGAAATCTGGGTTGGGCGCACAGCCTGACGGAACCCATCGCCGCGATGCCGCTCCAGATTTTTGCCTACGCGATTTCACCCTACGATGACTGGCACCGGCAGGCGTGGGCGGGCGCGCTGGTGCTGCTCCTGCTCGTGCTGTTCATCAATGTCGGCGTGCGTTTCCTGACGCGCGACCGCTTCCAGCTCAAAGGCTGATTTCATGGCCATCACCCCCAAAAATTCCCCCGCGCTGACCGCCCGCAACCTCTCGGTTTTTTTCGGCGCCAACCAGGTGTTGAAAAAAATCTCGCTGGACATCACCGCCAAGGCCGTCACCGCCATCATCGGGCCGAGCGGCTGCGGCAAATCCACTTTTCTCCGCGCGCTCAACCGGATGCACGAGTTGAATCCCGAGGCGCGCATGGAAGGCGAAATCCGCCTGTGCGGCGACGACATTTACGCGAGCCATGTCGAGCCGGTCATCGTCCGCCGCCGCGTCGGCATGGTCTTTCAGAAATCAAATCCGTTTCCGACCATGTCCATCACGGAAAATGTGACGGTCGGGCTGCGACTGAACGGCGTGCGCGAACGCGGGCTGCTCGCGGAACGCACCGAACAATCGCTCCGCATGGCCGCGCTCTGGGACGAAGTGAAAGACCGCCTCCACGCGCCCGCGATCAGTTTGTCCGGCGGCCAGCAGCAGCGGCTCTGCATCGCCCGCGCGCTTGCCGTGCAGCCGGAAGTGCTGCTGATGGACGAGCCGGCGTCCGCACTCGACCCGCTGGCGACGCAGAAGATCGAGGACTTGATCCTGCAACTGAAGAAGGAATACACCATCGTCATCGTCACCCACAATATGCAGCAGGCCGCGCGCATCTCGGATTTCACGGCGTTCCTTTACCTCGGCGAACTCGTCGAGTTTGATGCCACGGCCAAAATTTTCACCAACCCGGCGCAAAAACGCACGGAAGATTATGTGACAGGACGGTTCGGTTGAGTTATTTTTGAAACGAACTATGGAAACCCATTTTGACATCGGCTTGGGCGAGCTGCGGCAGAAGCTGCTGACGATGGCCAGTCACGCCGAGACCGCCGTGAACCAGGCCGTGCAGGCGCTCATGCAGCG
>Ga0075522_10000079_pt1 | contig 55241 bp, 41 predicted proteins | sample NGEPerA_FD_74796 | JGI IMG/M metagenome (GOLD analysis project Ga0075522, IMG submission 74796) | Arctic peat soil microbial communities from the Barrow Environmental Observatory site, Barrow, Alaska, USA - NGEE PermafrostL2-A | ecosystem: Environmental > Terrestrial > Soil > Wetlands > Peat ... | reverse complement strand
TCCAAGTCGCGCGCCGAGGTGATGCAGATCACGGACATTTTCCGCGCGAAAATCGTGGACGTGCAGCCCAAGTCGCTGACCATCGAGATCACCGGCAACGCCAGCAAGGTGGAAAAATTCCTCGACCTGATGAAAACCTTCGGCGTTCAGGAAATCACCCGCACCGGCAGGGCGGCGTTGCCGAGGAAATGAATTTGTTGAAGCGTGAATTGTTAAATCGTTGAATCGGAAAAAATCTTGCCTTTTGTCTCAAAAATGTCATATTTGAGACATGACAGAACAAATTCGACTTCGCATTGAACGCCGTCTGCTTCGGGAGGCTGATGAAGTTTGCCGTGAAATCGGTGTTTCGCCCAGCGGCGCGGTTTCCATGTTTTTCGCGCAGCTTGTCAAACTGCGCGGTTTGCCGTTTCGCCCAAGCCATTTTCCGGCGCTTGAAGAATACGGCGCGACGCCGGAACAGGCCACCGCAGCAGTGGACACGGCGCTGGCGGAAATCGCCGCCGACCGCAAAGCCGGACGCCTGAAAAGATTCACAGGCAAATTGTGATAACCGTTTTCACCACCTCGCGTTTTGCAAAACGCCTGAAAAAATTTCCGTCGGAAGTTCACGGCAAGTTTGAAGATGCGCTTGCAGAAGTGGCAACGGCGTTCGGTGACGTTCACCGGCACAGTGGGCTTGGTATCCGTAAATTGGAAGCGCGGGCTTACGAAATCCGCGTCCATTTGCAATGGCGAGTCATTTTGATTCACGACGGGAAAAATCTTCACGCCTTTGATATTATGAATCATGACGAAGTCCGGGCATGGCTTCATGGCCGTTAAATGAGAAATGACTTTCCGCAAAAAACAAATTGTTGTAAGGTTGAAGCGTGATGAAAAAAATCACTTCAGTAAAAATTCTGGAAAACTATCGCGTCTCGCTGCGTTTCAATGACGGCGTGGAAGGTGAAGTGGATTTTTCTTCAAAGCCGCGCACGGGCGTTTTTGCTTTTTGGAACAACTATGAAAATTTTCGCAAGGCTCGCATCGGTGATTCCGGCGAACTGCTTTGGAATGATCAGATTGATTTTTGTCCCGATTCACTCTGGCTGCAGGTGACCGGCCAGAAACCGGAAGCGTTGTTGGCTCAAAACCCGCAACCCGTCCATGCCTGAAATCAGCCATTTTCTCGGCATCTCGATTCGGATATATCGGGACGAACATCTGCCGCCGCATTTTCACGCGATTTACAACGAGTTCGCCGCGCAGATTTCCGTCCGGCATCCGGCAATCATCAACGGCCAACTGCCGCCGCGTGTGCTGGGTTATGTGATTGAATGGGCTTCGTTGCACGAAAATGAACTGGCGCAATGTTGGGACGCCGCGCGCAACGACCAAGTGATTGGGAAAATTGAACCGCTGATTTGAATTTGCAAATTGACCGCGTTTATCCGCATTGCTAGTCTTTTCGCCCGTTTCAAAAATTTATGGCAAAAATTGCAAAAGTTTATACCGACAAGGACGCCGATCTCGGCGTGTTGCAAAACAAAACGCTCGCCGTGCTCGGCTTCGGCTCGCAAGGCCACGCCCACGCGCTCAACCTCAAGGACAGCGGCCTCAAGGTCCTCATCGGACTTTACGAAGGCAGCAAGTCCATTCCCGTCGCGAAGGAAAAAGGATTTGAAGTCGTCACCACCGCCGAGGCCGTCAAGCGCGCGGACGTCATCATGGTCGCGTTGCCGGACACCAAGCAGGCGAAATGTTATAAGAAAGACATCGAGCCGAATCTGACCAAAGGCAAAACGCTTTTGTTCTCGCACGGATTTTCGATCCATTTCAAAACCATCGTGCCGCCGAAAAACGTGAACGTCATCATGGTCGCGCCGAAAGGCCCCGGCCACATTGTTCGCCGGCAATATGTTGAAGGCAAGGGCGTGCCCAGCCTGATCGCCGTTTATCAAAACCCCGGCAAGGACGCAAAAAAAATCGCGCTCGCGTGGGCCAAGGGCATCGGCGCGACGCGCGCCGGCGTGCTGCAAACCTCCTTCAAGGAAGAAACAGAAACCGATCTGTTCGGCGAGCAAACGGTTTTGTGTGGCGGCGCGAGCGCGCTGGTGCAGGCCGGTTACGAAACGCTCGTCGAAGCCGGTTACCAGCCGGAAATGGCCTACTTCGAGTGTCTGCACGAGTTGAAATTAATCGCGGATTTGATGAACGAGGCGGGCATCAGCGGCATGCGTTTTTCAATCTCCGAAACGGCGAAATGGGGCGACGTTTCCGTCGGGCCAAAAATCATTGATGCGGGCGTGAAGCAGCGGATGAAGGCCGCGCTCAAGGACATCCAGTCCGGCAAATTTGCGAAAGGCTGGATTGCCGAATACAAGGGCGGCTACAAAAAATATAACGCGCTTTTGAAGAAAGGCGAAAATCATTCGATTGAAAAAGTCGGCTCGCGGCTGCGCGGCCTGATGCCGTGGATGCGGAAACGGCAGATCAAAGGCGCGCAGGCCGCCTATTGATTTATGATTTGAGATTGACGATTTACGATTTCCAAAACGCGAAGCCGCCGGAAAAAACCGGCGGCTTTTTTATTTTCAAGCCGGCCGGCTCAAATGAAAAGAGACCTCTGCCAAAGCCCTGTAGCGGCGCTCTGTGAGCGCCGAAGAATGATGGCTTTCCAGCAAATCACGGCGGTCATAGACCGCCGCTACAACCAAAGGCGGCTTTTGCACAGGTCTCGAAAAATCATCAGGATTCGCGTGCGCGCTTTTCCAGCGGCCAGTTTGGCGTCCAATTTTTTGCGTTCTCTGCGCGGGATTTTATTGCATCGTTCCGGCTGGGGAGACACGGAATCTGATTTTCGCCCTGGCCAGCGGGTTCACGCCGGCCGCCGCCCGGCTTCGGAAAATAAAAAAGGCGCCCTTGCGGACGCCTTTGTGACTTAAGTCAAAGCAGAATTACCAGGGGAAGTTAAGGCATTCCGGACCCGAGTTGGTGCTGTTCTGCAAATAGGTGTGCAGGCCGGCAATGGAGGCGGACTGCACGCTGCCGTCAGCCAGGCCGAGATTGCCTGACTTCTGGTGAAAATCATTTGCCGTCCAAGCCCAGGCGCCATTGGCGGTGCCCCAAGCGGCGGCATAGAGTGATTCGGATTTCGCAGCCGTCGGGGGGGCGGCGGCGGTTTGGGTAAAACCATAGCTGGCAGCGCCATTGGCTCCGGTATTCACGTTGCCGATGTTTTCGTCGCCGCTCATCACGTCCTGTGGATTGGCTTCGGTCGCGTCGCCGTTAATAAAATAACTGATTTTGCCCATAGCCCCTGGCTGGGCAACTTTTGCACCGGCAACCGGTGCGGCAGCAACGCCCAGCAAGTCACCGTAGGCAAAGTTCGTGGCATAACCGGAACCGGCGGTGTGTATGTTGTCTGACGGACAAGCCAGGATTTTGGGCGTGGACAATTCATTAGACATCACCATGAACGCCATGCCGGGAATGAGCGGATTGGCGGCTGTCGCAGGGGTGGCGCTAGCTCCACTGCCGCTGTGGCCGAGATATTCATTGGCCCCACCGAGCGTGTAGGTGACGAGCATGGGATAGCGGTCATTGTTGTCACCTTCCCAGATGCGGAAGGCGAGGCCAACCTGCTTGAGATTGTTGGTGCAGTTGATTTTTTGGGCCTTTTTCTTGGCGGCCGCGAGAGCCGGCAGGAGCATGGCCGCCAGAATCGCGATGATCGCGATGACGACGAGCAGTTCGATGAGCGTGAACGCTTTTTTTGGTTGTTTCATAATTTAGTTTAGTTGTGTTGTTGTTGTTTGTCCGGGAACAGTCATGCGAATCTAAAGGAATGGCGGCGACTGTCAAACGGATTTCTGAAACCTTCTTTAGCAATGCCGGTGCCAAGGAGAAAAACCGTGAAAGGCCAATGAATTTACGCCGCAAAACCCCAGCAAATGGCCGATGCGTGAAATTTTCACGCATAATGCGTGAAAATCACGCCTCGGCGAAAAAGTTATTCACAATTGGAAAAAGTGGTGCGTGATGCGTGACGGGCCGTGCGTGCGCTCACGGCTTTTGGCAGGCAACCCGCTCATGTATTGGGTGCATCTTGACACTGTCCTTGGCCGGTAGGGCGGCGCTGCCGCGCCGCCGGGGCGAAAGAAAAGGTTCCTTTCAGTTTTTGCGCATTGGGCAATGGTCGCCGCCCCGGCTGACCGGCAGGTCAGCCCTACCAGTCCATTCCTCAAATCGGTCGTCGCAAGAACAGTGTCAAGATGCGCCCCATGTATTTCGTATCACGAATCAAGATTGATTTTCCGGCGCAATTGGCGACACTGGCCAACCCTATGGCCGAACCAAAAGAGAATTTGCAGATGGAAAAAATCGTGTCGCTGTGCAAGCGGCGCGGGTTTGTGTTTCAGTCCTCCGAGATTTACGGCGGCATCAACGGCTTTTGGGATTACGGCCCGCTCGGCGCGGAACTCAAGCGCAACGTCAAGGAACTCTGGTGGCACGCCATGACCCGCCAGCGCGACGACGTCGCCGGGCTGGAGGCAAGCATCATCATGTCGCCCAAAATTTGGGAGGCAAGCGGACACGTCGCGACGTTTGCCGATCCAATGATTGATTGCAAGACGTGCAAAGGCCGTTTTCGCGCGGATCAAATTTCAGAAGTTTCGTGTCCGCAAAAGCCAAGCAAAACCGTCAGTGAATGTGCCGGTGAAAAAACGGAGCCGCGTCCGTTCAATTTGATGCTGCAAACTTGTCTCGGCCCGATCCAAAGCGAAGATAACATTGCCTATCTGCGTCCCGAAACCGCGCAGGCGATTTTCGCGCAGTTCAAAAATGTTTTGGAAACGTCGCGGCAACGCGTCCCGTTCGGCATCGCGCAGGTCGGCAAGGCGTTTCGCAATGAAGTCACGCCGCGCAATTTCACCTTCCGCTCGCGCGAGTTCGAGCAGATGGAGCTGGAATTTTTCATCAAGCCGGATGAAGTCATCGAGGCCATTCACGGGAGCGTTTTTACCCCAACTCCCAACTCCCAACTTCTATCTCCCGAACCGAACTGGGGCTGGCAGGCATGGCATCAATATTGGGTCGAGGAACGCGTGCGCTTTTACGAAGGCATCGGGCTGTCGCGCGCGACGCTCGGTTTTCACAAGCAGACGCCGGCGGAACTCGCGCATTACGCGCGTGCCTGCACGGATATTTTGTTCAAGTTCCCCTTCAGCAAAAAGGACGCGGACGGCAACGTGGCCGGCGACGAACTCGAAGGGATTGCCGCGCGCAGCGATTTTGATTTGAGCCAGCACCAGCGTTTTTCCGGCAAGCCGATGGGCGTGTTCGACGACGAGTTGCGCGCCGCGTGGGCGAAGTTGCCGAAGGGAAAATCGGATGATCTGTGGAAGCGTTATTACGACAATCGGAAAAATTATCTTCTGAAATCGGGCGTTGAATCCGAGCCGGCGCAAAAACAGGCGACGGACGATGCGGACGGTCTGGCGAAGGGCCAATATATTCCGCATGTTATCGAGCCGAGCGCGGGCGTGGATCGTTTGATCCTCGCGCTCATCGCGAATGCGTATTCCGAAATCACCGAGACAGACGACAAAGGCAAAAGCGAAACCCGTGTGACGATGAAATTTCATCCGCGCGTCGCGCCGTTCAAGGCGGGCATTTTTCCGTTGCTCAAGAACAAACCGGAGCTCGTGAAGAAAGCACATGAAGTCCGCGACCTGTTGCGTCCGTGGATGAATGTGTTTTACGACGAGGCCGGTTCGATTGGCCGCCGTTACGCGCGGCAGGACGAGGCCGGCACGCCGTTTTGCGTGACGATTGATTTCGACACGCTCGGCGAAAAACCGGAACTGCTCGACACGGTGACGATCCGTTATCGCGATGATGGCAAACAGGAGCGCTTGAAAATTTCCGAACTTCTGGACTTTTTGCTGTCAAAAATCCGCTGATGACCGAGAACTCAAAATCCCCGGCTGTTCCGAAGAGGCGCGCGCCAACGCTGTATTTCATCGTCGCCGCCAAAGTGGCGGAAGGCTCGCTGCTGTTGATGGGCGCGGTCAGCGTGTATCTGCTGGCAAAAAAAAATCTGCCCGATTTGTTTGATGAATTCATCCGATGGATGCATTTGGACCCGGAAGGCCGGTTTTTTGGTGCCATCGGCGACCGGCTGGAAACGGTCACGCCGGGCAACGTGCATGCCATCGCGTCGTGGATGTTTCTTTACGGTTTGTTCAAGGTCGTCGGCGGGTTGGGACTGGCTTTCCGCGCGAAGTGGGCGGTCTGGCTGGCGATCGGCGAGTCGGCGTTTTTCATCCCGATTGAAATTTTTGAATTGATCCGCCGCCACTCGCCCAAAGGCGAAGCGCGGGCGCACGCTTTCTTCGCGCATCCCCAAACGGGCATTGCCATTCTGCTGGCGGTGAACGTGCTGATCTTCTGGTATCTGCTGCAAAACCGCCGGCGGCTGTTCCGGCACCATCACCATTGATTTTATGAAACCCTGCAAGCGCCATTGCCTCTGCGCCGCTGATTCGCGGCCAATTGTAGTGGCACAGGCGTCTCGCCTGTGCGGTTCACAACGGTTTGCTTTGGCGGCCAGAAGCTCACAGGCGAGACGCCTGTGCCACTCCTTTTATGAAAACCGCGCTGCCGTTTGAAGTTTCCGAGTTTGAAAACCTGCTGCGCAAGCCGAACAGCGACCCGACGGGCTTCGCGGGATTTTTCAACAGCGGCGAAGTATGGGTCGCGCGCGTGCCGGCGCGGCTCGATGTCATGGGCGGCATCGCCGATTACTCCGGCGCGAACGTCTGCGAAGCAGTCCTCGGTCACGGGATGCTCATGGCGTTGCAGGCGCGCACGGACCGCACGCTGCGCATCCGTTCCGCGCAAATCGGCCCGCGCAGCCTGCCGGTCGAGACGCGCATCCCGCTGGACTATTTCACGTCCGGCGACGCCGTGGGCAATTACGCGCAGGTCCGCGAACTCTGCCACGCGAATCCCATCGCCGCGTGGGCGGCCTACATCGGCGGCAGCATTTTCACTTTGCTCAAGGAGGAATCCGTCGAACTGCCCTATGGTTTCAGCTTTCTATTGTTGAGCGCGGTGCCGATGAATGTCGGCATCGGCAGTTCCGCCGCCGTGGAAATCGGCACGCTCTCCTGCCTCAACGCGTATCTGAATTTGCGGCTCGACGGCGCGCGCATGGCGCGTCTGGGACAGATGGCGGAAAACCATGTCGTCGGCGCGCCGTGCGGCATCATGGATCAGATTGCCGTCGCCAGCGGACATGAGAGCAAGCTTACGCACATCCTTTGCCGGCCCGGCGCGATTGTCGGCGAGGTGGAGCTGCCGCCGGGAACCGGTTTCGTCGGCATCAACTCGATGGTGCGTCATTCCGTGGCCGGCAACGCCTACGGCAACGTCCGCATCGGCGCGTTCATGGGCAAAAAAATCATCAACGAAATCCGCGCCCGAACCGGACGCGCCGCGTTGAATTATCTCACAGAAGTTTCGCCTGCCGAATTCGACGGCGAATACGAAAAGGAAATTCCAGAAACCATTCTCGGTTCCGATTTTCTGGCGAAATACAAGACGCACGACGACCCGGTGACCACGGTGCAACCGGATGCGACTTATCGCGTCGTGGGGCCGGCGCGCCATCCCGTCGCGGAAAACGAGCGCGTGCTGAAATTCATCGAAGCGTTGAACGCCGCCAAAGCCGGCGACGAAAAAGCCCTCGTCACTGCTGGCGAATTGATGTATGGCGCGCACGAAAGCTACCGCGACAACTGCCGGCTCTCCGTGCCGGAAGTGAATTTTCTCGTCGAAGCCGTCCGCAAACGCGGGCCGGAACGCGGACTTTACGGCGCAAAAATCACCGGCGGCGGCACTGGCGGCACCGTGGCCGTCTTTGGAAAAATTGCCGCGCTCAAGGAACATATTCCGCAGGTCGCCGTGGAGTTTTCCCGCCGCGCCGGCGAGATGCCGGACATTTTTGAAGGCACGTCGCCCGGCGCGATTGAGTTCGGCGCCAAGCGCTACGCGTTCGGCGCCAGCGGGTGGAAACGGTTTGACGTGTAAAAATCCTCCTCCTCCGCATCGTCATTCTCATTCTCAAAATGAGGCGGATGAGGATGACGATGAGCATGAGTATGAATAAAAATCTGGTTCGCAAAGCCGTCATTCCCATCGCCGGCCTCGGCACGCGGCATTTTCCCGCGTCGCACGCGGTGAAGAAGGAAATGTTCCCCGTCGTCGGCGCGGACGGCATCGCGCGCGCGCTGTTTCATTATCATCTGCTCGAACTCGAAGCCGCCGGCATTGAGGAAATCTGCCTCATCATCCAGCCCGGCGAAGATGAGATAGTGAAAAAATATCTGCGCGGCCCGGATGAAAATTATCTCAAGCGGCTTGAAAAATATCCGGCGCTGCTGCGCGAGGCGGTGCAGATGAAAAAATTCTCGGAGCGCGTAACGTTCGCCGTGCAGCGCGAGCAGGAAGGCTACGGCCACGCCGTTTTTCAGACGAAGGATTTTGCGGCGGGCGAAATGGTTCTGCTTGGCCTCGGCGATCATTTGTTTCGCAGCGCGCCGAATAGTGGCACAGGCTTCCAGCCTGTGTGTTCCTCAAATTCAGCAACGCACAGGCTGGAAGCCTGTGCCACTTCGCCGTATCGCGAACTGGCGGACATGGCGAAAATTTCCGGCGGCAAAAGTGTTTCCGCCGTGAACCGGATTTCTGCCAATGAATTGAAAGGCTACGGCACCATTGCCGGCACGCGCCGCGCGGATAACCCGCGCCTGATTGACGTTTCGCTCATCATCGAAAAACCCGCCGTGGCCGTCGCGCGGGAAAAATTACGCGTGGACGGCCTGCCCGCCGGAACGTGGCTCGGCTGGTTCGGGATGCACCTGCTCGCGCCCAGCATTTACGAAATTCTCGGCGAAATGATCCGCGACAACATCCGCGACCACGGCGAATTCCAGCTTACGCGCGCCCAAGAAATTCAGCGGCAGCGCGAAGGTTGTCTTGCGCTGGAAATGACCGGCGCGGAACGTTTTGACTTCGGCGTGCCGGACGATTTTGTCCGCAGCGTGCAGGCGTTCCGAAATTGGTCATGATTTTGTTGCGATTATTTGCTTGCGGCGGCTCCGGGCATGGCTTAAATAAGCGGCATTGTAAGAATTAGCCGAACGACAGTTTTGATGCACATAATCAACCAGCCCCAACCAGAGAGGGTCGCTTGAGTCGCCCTTTTTCGTCGCAACGTAATTCCTCCCCCGCCTCGCAGATGCGCGTCAACGGGAAAATTCGCGCCCGCGAAGTGCGCGTCATCGGGCCGGACGGCAAGCAGGTCGGCGTATTTCCGCTGAACGACGCGCTCAACCTCGCCCGCCAGCAGGGTTTGGACCTGGTGGAGATTTCGCCGAACGCGGTTCCGCCGGTCTGCCGCATCATCGAGATCGGCAAGTTCCGCTACGAACTGGCCAAGAAGGAAAAGGAATCGCGCAAGCACCAGCACGCCTCGACCGTGAAGGAAGTGCAGTTAAGCCCGCGCATTGACCCGCATGACCTCGGCATCAAGGTCCAGCACGCGGTGAACTTCCTGTGCGAGGACATGAAGGTGAAGGTCGCGCTGAAATTCCGGGGCCGCGAAATGGCCCACACCGAAATCGGCTTTGAGGTCATTAAAAAATTCATCGAGGAGATCGCGCTGTTTGGCCACCCCGATTTCCAGCCCAAGCTCGTCGGCCGCGCCATCAACCTGATGATCAGCCCGCTCCCGCGCAACAAGCGCGGCAAAAATCCGCGCGCCGCTGAAGGCGAAGGCGGCGAACCTGGCCAGCCCGGCCACGCGCCGGAAAAGCCGCGCCACGAAAGACCGTCCGCGCCGTCCGCGCCGGAAAAGGTGAAAGTCCCCGTCGCCGAGCAGCCGCCATCCGGCGGCCTGCAAACGCCATTCGCCAATCTGGAAATCTAAAATCAATTGAGTTGAGCGTTGGGTTCCGGACGGAGCGGCGGTGCCGTCCAATTACCGCGTCCTGACCTGGGAACAGTTCCTTCATGAAAACGAGCGGCTTTTTTTTATTGGCCTTGTGCGGAGCGCTGGCCGGCAAACCAGGGCTGGCAAGGGCGCAAACGACCGCAGTTCCCGCAACTGATTTTCTCAACAGCCTCGGCGTCTGTTCCGCCATTTCCAGGCGCGGGGAGAATCTGGCGGAAACGATCCAGGCCGCCAAATTCCTTGGACTGCGCTGGTTTCGATCCGGCTATGAAAGTGACCTGCCCGTTGCGGACTTGATTGAGTTGCACCAGCAAACCGGCGTTCGCTTTAGTTACGGACTGATGAGCGGCGGGACGAACATTGCCCGGCTGCTCGACGGGGCCAGGCAACTGGCTGCGGCCGGCGCGCTGCTGGCCTTGGAAGGGAATAATGAGCCGAACAACTGGGGCGTCACCTATGGCGGACAGGCGGGAGGCCGGAATTTGTCATGGCTGCCGTTGGCCACGCTGCAAGCGGATTTATACCGCGCGGTCAAGAGCGATCCGGTTTTGAAAGATTATCCGGTCTGGAGTCCCAGCGAGATGGGAGCCGAGACGGATAATGTGGGACTCCAATTTCTGACCATCCCGAACGGCGGGGGTTGTCTGATGCCGGACGGCACAAGGTTTGCCGACGCCGCGAATTGTCATAATTACCTGACTCATCCTGGCTGGCCAGGTTTGCACGACAATCAAACGTGGGTGGCGGCCGATCCGTCGGCGGCCTGCCGGGTGGACGGATTGCGTGGGAATCATGGCCTGACTTGGGCGCATCATTATCCCGGTTATTCGGGCACCGATCTTTTGACGCTGCCGAGGGTCACGACGGAAACTGGTGTTGCCATAGACGGAGTGGTCACCGAGGAGTTACAGGCATGGCTTTACTTGAGCGTGTATCTTGACCAGTTCAAGCGCGGCTGGAATTACACATCCATCTATCTCTTGAGAGACCGTTCGGACGAGGACGGCAATCAAACTTTTGGTTTCTACAAAGCCGGCTATGCGCCGCGGAAGGCCGCCGTTTATCTCCACAACCTGACCACGATCCTGGCTGACGACAGTTCCATCCGGGCGCCGGGAACTGTCAACTATTCCATTCCGAACCAGCCGGCAACCGTGCATGACCTGCTCCTCCAGAAACACGACGGCACGTTCGAGTTGGTGGCATGGGATGAACGGTTCGCCGGCGGCGCGGACAGCGTCAATGTGAATCTAAGAACGCCTTGTTCATCAGTGAAAATCTATGACCCGACAACGGGCACGTCACCAATACAGACCTTGAACAATGTCAATTCGGTCGCGTTGACGTTGAGCAATCATCCGATGATTATCGAAATTGAGAAGTAAATGGGGCGCTTAAATTATTTTCCGCCTCACCGTGGCCACAATCGGCACAACCCTGTAACATCCGTTTGCCGGTTCAATTGAGACATTGCAATAATCTTTCTCGGGAACGAAGTTTCAACGCACGGCTTGCATGGCTAATTATCCAGGCTGAAACCTTCCGGGAAAAGCGGTGCGCTGGCCGATGCTTGCACCGCCGCCGTCGCCAGCCCGTCATTGTTGCGCGGCCATTGACGGGGCAATTTGCCCGTCGGTTTGTAATCGCCGAACAAAACGTCCGCCACGCCCTGGCCTTCGGTGCCCGGCAGCCACGCGGCCACAAAAGCATCGCTGGCGTCCAGCGCCGCGCCAAGAATCAGCGGCCGGCCGGAGAGCAGCACGGTGACGACCGGGCTGCCGGCTGATTTCGCTTTTTCCACCAGCGCCACGTCCGTTGGAGCCAGCCGCAGGTCGCTGCGATCACCTTTCATTTCCGCATAGGGCAGTTCGCCCACGACCACCACCACGGCGTCGGCACCTTTCATGTCACTGCCATCGGGAGAAAAGGTGACGGTCGTTCCGGAAGCCACGGTGTTGCGGATGGCGGCAAGAATGGTTGTTCCACCGTGAGTGATATTCCCAGGCTGGCCCTGCCAGGTGATGGTCCAGCCGCCGCATTGGATGCCGATGTCGTCGGCGGCCTTGCCGACCACCACGAGATGTTTCAAATTTTTTGAGAGCGGCAGGGCATGATTGTCATTCTTGAGCAACACGAGCGATTGGCGCACACATTCGCGCGCCACGGCACGGTGTTCCGCGCTGCCAATGGCCGCGTTCAAAGCCGGATCGGTGTAAGGATTTTCGAACGAACCCATCTCGAATTTGATCCGCAAAATCCGCCGCACCGCATCATCAATCCGCGCCAGCGGCACCCGTTTCTCCTCAACTAACTGTTTTAAATCCTGAATGAACTCCACAAAATTATTGGGCTGTCCGGGCCCGTTGGGGATCATCACCATGTCCATGCCCGCGTTGATGGATTTCTCGATGTCGGTCTTGTAATCGGGTGAAATCTGGTCTATTCCCGCCCAATCTGAAACCAGGAAGCCCTGAAAACCCAGCTCGCCTTTTAACACGTCCGTCAGCAGATATTTGTTGCCGCTCATTTTTTGGCCGTTCCAACTGCTGTAGGAAACCATGATGGAACCGACGCCCGCTTTGATGGCCGCCTGATAAGGGGGAAGATATAGCTTTCGAATCGTGGCTTCATCGCAGACGTCGTTGCCTTGATCAACGCCATTCTGCGTGCCGCCGTCGCCAACAAAATGCTTGGCGCAAGCCAGCACCGAGGTGGGCGCGGACAGATTTTTTCCCTGAAATCCGCGCACGGCCGCCGCGCCAAGCTCGGACACCAATGCGGGAGTGTCACCAAAGCTCTCATAGGTGCGGCCCCAGCGTTCATTTTGCGCCACGGCAATGCAGGGAGCAAAGACCCACCGGATGCCCGTGCCCGCCACTTCCAATGCGGTGACGTGTTCGGCCTGTTCCACCAGAGCGGGATTGTGGGTGGCTCCCAGCCCGATGTTGTGCGGAAAGATGACCGCGCCATCCACGTTGTTATGGCCATGAACCGCGTCCACGCCGTAAATCAATGGAATCTTCAGGCGGGTTTTCAAGGCCCAAGACTGGTATTCATTGACGACTTTCAACCAGTTTGCCGGCGTGTTGTTGGTCGGGCCGCCACCGCCGCCGTTCAGGATTGAACCAAGAAAGTATTTTTGAATGTCGGCGTGCTCTGTGAGCGCATGCACGTCCGGCTGCGTCATCTGGCCGATCTTTTCGTCGAGGGTCATTTGCGAGAGCATTGACTCGGCCCGCTGGTCAGCCGTGGCCGTTGTTGGTTGCGCAAACACACCGGTCGCCAGCATCGGCAACCCGAGGATTCCGATCAATCTCATTTTTAAAAGCATATAATTGGTTGAATTGGAAGTGATTCTGTATCGTAATTGTTGAACGCCGACCGCTTAAAACGCTGAACAGCTAAATCCAATATTTAGTGCGTTTTGAATGATGGGTAGTAAAACAATTACGCTGAATGTAATAGCATTAGCTACAATTCAAGTCAACTAAAACCTTGTTACGGATTTTTTTTCTTCAATGCTCTGGTTTGAGCCAGGTAATCGGCAGCTTTTCTGTTGGCTGGATCCAGTTGCAGAGTTGCTTCAAATTGCAGTTCCGCCTCATCCAGTTGGCCCAGTTGCACAAGCGCCATGCCCAAATTCAAATGGGCCGGAGCAAAGTCTGGACGATAACGCAAGGCTTCGAAAAATTGCGCCCGAGCTTCCTTGATTTTTCCCTGGGCCGACAGTTCCATGCCGATCAGATAACGTGCCTGCCAAAATTCCGGTTTGAGCTGGATGACTGCTTCAAAAGCTTCAATCGCTTTTGCCCGCAAGCCCAGCGCACTGGAGTCAACCGCCTGGTCAAGATAATCCGCCGGCCCTTGTGGCTGAAGGCGGGCGGCGTTCTGATAATATACGGAAGCTTGCGCCAAATTTCCCCGGTTCTGTTCCAAAAATCCCAGGTTAATGTATGTTTCCGGGTTGTCTGGGTTCGCCCGTAGCGCATGGCTAAAACATGCGACCGCCGCCTCGGTTTTCTGCTGGTTTGCCCGGATCTGTCCCAACCCGTTCAGCGCCGGCGCAAAATCACGCTGAATTGTCAGCGCCCGCGAAAAAGATTCCGCCGCCTCGTCAATTCTTCCCTGAACAATCAACAGATTTCCGATGTCGTAATACTGCGCAGGCCGCTGCGGCAGCAGTTCGCAGACCCGTTGCGCTTCCACGGTGGCTCGCGCCAGGTCGCCTTTCGCTCCCAAAAACTGGGCAAAATTCTGATGTAAAAAATTGTCCGCCGGCACCAACGCAAGCGCTTGTTCGTAAAGTTGCCGTGTTTGATCGAGTGGCTCGGAAGCCGCCTTGGAATTGAGTTCTGCGATTTTTTCTTCACACCGCTTGACCGTGGCGGCATGGGTCAATTGTTCGGCATAGAGCGGCTCGGACTCGCGGTCGAGAATTTCCTGCCAGACGCGGGAGCGGTCCCATGACGAAACCCCCAGGCGGCGATCGCAAAGTTCAGATGAGGCCCAGTCACGCTGGCCGTGCGCCGCAATGGAAGCTGGCAGCAGTTTCGCCGTTTGTTCCGCCAACGCGCGCCCCAGCACATAATTGCCGTCAAAGTTCAAATGCACATGCTCATAAAACAATTCGTTGCCGGGAATTTTCCCTGGAGAATTCTGGGTTAGCACTTCATTCGCATCCAAAAAATAAACTCCCTGGCCGGCTTCGGCGTCGGCTGCTGTTTTTATGATTTGATTGATGCGGGTGTCTGCGCGAAAATCGAGCGCGTCATCATCCCGGGCCAGTTCAAATTCGCGCCGGGCTTGCGCGGAATTGGTCAGCGCGAGGTGACAACTTCCGAGGCGAAACTGCAACTCGGCATATTGAGGATCAATGGCCGCCGCCCCGGCATATTGCTTCAGCGCGGCCGGATAATCGCCTGCGGATTCGAGAGCGATGCCACTTTGATAAGCTCCATCCCATTTCGCCTTTTGAGTTTCGCTTAAGTTGGCCGCATGCAGCGAAGCGAACGGCGCGCAATCCTTTAGATTGCCGCCGACCGTGCTTAAAATAATCGGCACCCCGGCTGCGCGTCCCGCGCGCAAAATGTCCGCCAGATTCTTTTTGAAATTATCATAAGCCCGCAGCCGGTTCGGATCATCATATCGAAGCTGGTGGCTTTCGAACATGTTCAGTCCGCCCCAGGTTTTCGGCGTGGACGAATGAACGCTCCACCGCTGCATCAGACCGGCCAACAACTGCCCAATCCGGGTGGTTTTTACCGCCAGATCAGCCCGGACCAAATCTATTCTCGGTGCTCGCGAACCGAAGACGGTGCCCGCGCCGAAAGGCCCGACCATTTCGTTGTTGCCCATGTAAATAATCCACAAATCACCGTCCCGCCGGGCGCACTCGCGCGCCATGGGCAAAAGGGCGTGGGAATTGATGGCCGTCATGGCCACGCAGATCACCTCAAAATCCGTTCCGGGGAAACGTTCGCGCAACAGGGTTTGCAGGTAACGCCAGGCGCCAAAACTTGGGTCCGGATCGCCCATCGCCGCCGATTCGCCAAACACAAAAATGCGACAGGTATGAAGGGGTTTTTTTACCGCCATGCGCTGCGGCGCGGGGGTGCGCGCCAAGGCGGGCGGAAAAAATCGGCAGCCGAATTTGTCATTGGTGACATAATACGCCTGCCCGTTGATTTTGATGGGCAGAAAGAAACTGGTGGGATAGCCATAGCCGAACAAACGCAAACCTATCTCAAGCCCACCCACGATCACCAGCGGGATGAAAATGGCCGCGCACAATCGAAACCACCAGAGGCGGCACGCCGGATTTGGGGATGACAGCTTCGGCGGTGAGGAACTTTTTCCGCTCGTTGAACGCGCTTTTTTGGGGAAATGCTTTTTCGGCTTCAAACGGTTTCAACCTAGCAAGGTGAATCTGCGGGGTAAACAAGAATCAGGCCCCGGCGGCAGCTTGCGCTATCCAGGCCGCGTTGGTATTATCAGGTTAACCAGCCGAACCAATGAGAAAATGCCATCACTTGTCCGGCGATGAGTTATGAGATTCCATGTTCGCAATTTCCGCGCGGCCAAAACTGTAAAGATACCAACCGTGACAATTCAAACGGCAGTGCTGATTTTCGTTGTCTCGATCATGGGCTGGCTGCGCGCCCCGGCCGCCGATGCGCCGCTGGATGTCATCCGAACGGCTGAACAAATCAGGCGTCTGTCCAGTCAGCAGGCGGATCTCCACTATCCGGTGAAATTGCGCGGCGTCATCACCTACTTCGACGACCGCATCGCGATGAAATCATTCCGATTTATTCAGGATGACACTGCGGGAATTTATTTCTTTGTTGCGGATTCAACCAATAGTCTGTCTCTCGATGGTTCGACACACAGTCCTTCCCTGCATCCGGGACAATTGGTGGAACTGGAAGGGGTGACCGGCGCGGGTGCTTTCGCGCCCGTCGTCACCGCCCAACATATTCGCATTCTGGGGGAGACCAACCTTCCGGCCGCCAAACCGGTTTCGTTTGAGCAATTGGCCAGCGGACTGGAGGACAGTCAGTTTGTTGAAATTCGCGGCCTGGTGCGTGCCGTCTGGTTCGACCAGCAATTTTCCAATTACATCATTGAACTGGCGACGGGCCAGGGGCAGTTGACCATGTTTGCCACCAGGCTGCCGGTGGCGCAAAGCGAAAAGCTGGTGGATTGCACCGTCCGGGCGAAAGGCGTTTGCTGGTCGCGATTCAACATTCAACGGCAGTTATATGACAGCGGCCTGCTAATTCCGCTGCCGGAAGATCTGGTGATCGAGCAGCCGGCGCCGAATGATCCGCAAACCATGCCCGCGCAGCCAATCAAGAGCCTGTTGCAATACAGTTGGGGTGGTTCTTATGGCCACCGGGTCAAAGTCAAAGGCACGGTTACCCTGCGAGACTCCAATCGAATGTATATTCAGGATGAAACCGGGGGTTTGTGCGTTGAAACACGGCAAAATGACCGCGTGGTCATTGGAGATCAGGTTCAGGTGCTGGGTTTCCCGGCCAAGGGGATTTACTCGCCTCTGCTGAAGGATGGCGTTTATGACCGGGTTATGCACGGTGAGGCCATGAGGCCGGTCACCGTGACGCCGGACGAAGCCCTGACTGGCATCTATGACTGCCGGTTGGTGCAAATCAAAGCTACTTTGCTGGACCGGGTATTGCATGGCAAGGATCCATTTCTGGTGTTGCAGGCCAATGGCTTTGTGTTCCACGCGCAATTTAAATCGCTGCTCATGAATCTGAAGTTTAAGAACCTGCAAAACGACAGCAAGGTGCTGGTGACGGGAGTTTGTGTCATTGATGATCTGGGCGAAGACTGGTATTCCGACACGAACTGGCGGGCCGCCTCTTTTCGGCTCCTATTGCGTTCGCCGGCCGACATAGTCGTCACGCAAAGCCCGCCGTGGTGGACTTTGCAGAAACTTTTTTGGGCCGTTGGCATCCTTTGCGCCATATTGCTGACCGCTTTCGGATGGGTGGTCTTGCTGCGCCGCCGGGTTCACCAGCAGACCCAGATCATTGAAGAAAAACTGCACGCGGAAGCCGTCATCAAGGAACGTTATCTCGATCTTTTTGAAAATGCCAACGACATGGTTTTCACGCATGACCTGACGGGGCGGATGACGTCCATCAACAAGGCCGGCGAACGGCTGCTGCAATATCAACGCGAGGCCATCCTTACCAGGGACGTGGTTGATTTGATCACGGAAGAACAGCGGCCGGCAGCCAGGGAATGGCTCAAGCAAGTAACCCTGGGCGTGGAAACCCCGGCGGTGGATTGGGACTTTGTAAATGCGGCCGGACAGAGATTGAAACTGGAGGTAAGTTCCCGCCCGGTTGAACAGTCCGGCAGACTCATTGAAGTGGAAGGCATCGCGCGCGACGTGACCGCGCGAAAGCGAATGGAGAAGGAGATTCTGGAAATCTCCAGCCGGGAGCAACAACGCCTGGGACACGATTTGCACGACGGCGTTTGCCAGCAACTGGCCGCGATTGCGTATCGGACACACATTCTGGCCCGGCATCTGAAGGAAACGAACGTGGCCGAGTCATCCGAAGCGGGTGACATCAGCAACCTGATCAATGAATCCCTGGTTCAGACGCGCACCGTTGCCCGCGGGCTGTTCCCCGTCCGGCTGGAGGAAGGGCTGGCCGATGCGGTGGAGGAACTCACGATGAACATTGGCAAACTCTACCATGTCAAATGCGATTTCGCGGCGAACGGCAATTTGCCCACCCTGCACAACAGTGTGGCCATGCACTTGCATTTCATCGCCCAAGAAGCCATCATGAACGCCGCCAAGCACAGCCAGGCCGCAGCCATTACCGTCCAATTAAAAAAGGAAGGTGACGATCTGGTGTTGAGCGTGCAAGACAATGGCATCGGTTTTCAGGCGGCCGATCAGGACCACGACGGCATGGGGATCGGCATCATGCGGTATCGCGCCAAGGTCATTGGTGCCGTTCTGGAATTGCACACGCAGCCAGGACTAGGCACGCAAGTAACTTGCAGGCATCATTTGCTGCCTTGATGACAGGATGGATAACATGAACACAAAGTCTCCTCAAACCGGCCATAGTTCGGAGCATCGAATGGAACCTGTTCCCGTGGATGCCACTTCCGCCAAACGGCGCATCTTCATTGTTGACGATCACGCGATGTTTCGTGACGGACTCCGGCGATTGATTGATCTGGAACCAGACCTGACCGTGTGCGGCGACGCCCCGGACGCCACCAGCGGGCTGCGCGGCATGGGTGAAACCAGTCCGGATCTGGTCATTGTGGACATTTCACTCGACACCACCAGCGGCATTGATCTTATCAAGGTCATCAAGCGCGACTATGAAGACATGCCGGTGCTGGTGGTCTCGATGCATTCGGAATCCCTTTACGGGGACCGGGCCTTGCGGGCCGGTGCGATGGGCTATGTGATGAAGAGCGAACCGGCCACGACCGTCATCGCCGCCATCCGCAAGGTGCTCGGCGGAAACGTCCACATCAGCGAAAGAATGGCGACGCTCGTGGTTTCAAAATTCGTGAAGGGCGAAACCGACCAGCTTCCGTCGCTCCTCGAAACCTTGAGTGACCGCGAACTGGAGGTCTTTCGGATGCTGGGCCAGGGCAAAGGAACACGGGAGATTGCCCAGGAAATGAATGTCGCGCTGCCCACCATCAGCTCATTCAAGAACCGCATCAAGGAAAAGTTGAAATTGAAGAATTCCACGGAAATGATCCTGTTTTCACTCCAGTGGTTCCGCAAAGAAACCACCGGTTCGAAAATTTAACTTTTCTCGCGGCACATCGTCAAAAAAAATGGGAGTGTCCTAATTTGACCGGAGCGCGAGTTGTCCCAACTCGCAGCGCGGCGCCAGTTGCGGGTCGTAAAAAGCATCAGGCACTCTCCACCCTTCACGCGCTGCGGTTTGGGACAAACCGCGCTCCATCGCCGGCGCAGGGTTTTAGTTTTCGGAGCGCGATGCCAGACCAACAAGCGCCTCGGTCCGTTCGCGCGCTGCGGATTGGGACAATCCGCGCTCCGATGGCAAATTAGGTTAATGCCAAAAAATGCAACCAGCGCGGATTAGCGCTGGTTGCAATGCTTCCGAAAACGATTGTGCCGTGCGGGCCGGTTCCGTTCCGTCTGTCAGTTCCCCAGGGTGGTCAGATTTTGAAGCCAAGGAAGATCGGGATTGCCTGCTGTCGCTCCTATGTTGGCAATAGGGTTGGGCGGGAAGAGAACATGCGCATCGGTCCATTTCCTGATTTGCGCATGTCCGTCGCAAAAGGCAATGCCGCCCGCCCGGTTATGATAGGTAGCCGGGTAGTCAGCCCAAGTCGGATCGGCTGGGTTGTTCGGGCCTTTCGGAGGATATTCAGCCATGTAACCGTCATTGATGCTAATCGGGTTTTCGTCCATGAACAGCCAGACATTGACCGCGCCCATGACAGCAAGGTCCGATTCCTTGTGCATAATACGCCCAGCATTAGGATTACCGCTCCAAATGTCGTTCTTGACAGGCGCAAGCCAGGCGTTCATGGACATGCTGCGGACGCGTGGCAGCTTTTGCCCAAATATCGTGGCCGTGCTTATATCCGCGGGACAGCGGTAGACACCAACTTGTTTGATATACGGATAGATGCAACCCGCCGCGATCAAAAGTGTGTTCGTCGGGTCGGTGGTGGGAGCATTGCTGTTAGGGGTGGCAGGGCTGGGGAAGTCCATCCGGCCCGGGCACCATTGGAGCTTTCCGTTGGGACTTGGATCTTGGAGAGCAGGATCAGTTGCCGAACTCGGCTCCTCACCTTCATCCCCGTTTGGAGCCAATTTGCCATTACTGTCTTGCGCATACATGATCCAACCTAGGCCAAGTTGTTTCATATTACTGATACATTGGATGCCCTGCGCCTTTTGCTTGGCCTTGGACAAGGCGGGCAGCAGCATCGCCGCCAGAATCGCGATGATGGCGATGACCACCAGCAATTCGATCAAGGTGAATCCGCGCCGGCACCCGGAACCGGAAGTTCTTTTTGCCGGGAAATTTGAGATCTTCATAGGTTTGTTCATGCAATCAACCCAGGCCGCCGATGGCGGCGTTTAACATCACGGGCTTCATCGTCCATCCTAGTTCAAAACCCTTGTTTGTCAATGCGCCGGTGAAATTAAGTTTCCCAAGGTGCAAGCTGTTGGCGGGTTTCATTTCTATCAGGAGATTTATGAGTTATACCGGCCGACCCAAAGGCGGCACCCGCCGCCTTTGGACCGGCACCGGAGGTTGCGGATTATGGAGACGTGACTTTAATATAGCCCTGGCTGCCGCTCGCCGGGATGGTCACCGTTTTCATGGTGCCGTCGCCCGGAACGGTTTGCAGCAGCGTCCAAGCCCCGCCATTCAAGGCGGACTGTTCCCAGACGCGGTAACTCAAGCCGAGAGTGGTGGCGAAGGAAAGCCCGACATTGCTGCCGGAGGGCACCGCCTTGAGGCTGATGCCCTGGGCGGGCACCAGCATGAAGTAGTCCGCATTCACGTTGCCGCCCGAGGTGACGCGCAGTGTTTCGACGCCACCGAGCGTCACCACCAACGGGACGCCATTGTTCAGCAGCGGACACCAGTTCCAGTTTTGCCAGCCTTGATTGGCGACACTGGTATTGCAAGTGCCGAGCGCTTTCAAGGTCTGGCTGGTGGTGCCCTGACCGGCGGTGACTTGTGAGAACGTCACGCTGCCCGCAAAGCCGGCGAGACGTCCATAAACATAGTATTTGCCGGCCGGATAATTCCGGGTGTAATTGGCCCAATCACCGCCGTTAAAGTTGCCAACGTCCCAATCGCTGCCCGCCGAGTATCCCGGCAGCTGGGTGTCACTTGTGACTTCCTGGGCCAATCCAGTTGGGCCGCGATAGGGGAAAGTGCCTGATGTGGAAGCGTGTGAGTAGTCAACATTGGTGAGGGCACCAACGCCATCATCTCCCGTTGCTTGATCTCCAATATAGCCATTCGGCACCAGGCCGTTGCCCGCAATATCATAAAGGCCGCCGCCAAAGTCGAAATCTTCCATCTTCACATAGAAGTTCGCCGTGCTAATGGTGTCGAAGGAGACCGTTCGGGTAGTGACCGCTCCCGCCGCATTGGTCACGTTAATGACCGCAGCATAGAGGGTGTTTGTCGCCAGATGCATATAACTTGCGTTGACCGGGCCGGTGCCGGAGAAGGTGAGGCCGGACGTAACATTGGCGCCGTTCAAGCTGACCGAGATGCCGCTGCTGTTAAGTGTCCCTGAACCGGCCGCGGCCGTGAAACTAAGGCCGGCTGCCGCAGGCTGCAACACCGCGCCATTGAGCGGACTAATATTGCTGATGGAAGGAGGCAGTCCGGTGGTGGGGAATGGAACTAATACCATGACATAGGCGTTCATACCGGCGAGCACTGGATCACTCTCCAATTGCAGTGTTTGCTGACCAGAAGGCACATTCACCGGGATGATATTGCCGAAGGCATCCGTCAGCGGCACCCAAAAAAACTTTTCCCAGTCCGTCCCCTGCGGCCCATTATACAAATTGGGGTTCGGGATGATAAACTCCCCAAGTCTATTGGTCGTTTGAGTTATCGTGCCATAACCGCTGGTCAAAATGTTCAGGTCTTGTTGACCAGTCCCGGCACCGGAAGAGCAGCGCAGCCAGACTTCTTGATTGCCCGACGGATAGGGATTTTTGGTGTAATTGAACCAGTTGCCACCATTGTAGTAATTATGATCCACATTGTAGACGCCGGAGTTAGTGGCTTCGACAGCGCGATAGAGCGGCAATTGGGCATCGGGGACTTGTTCCCAAGCATCGAGACCATCCCGGTTCGGATAATTGGGGAGCAGCGAGGGGCCGCCATTCAGGGCGGAATTCATATCAATTCCCAAGGTGCCAGCCAGACCCCAATAGCTGCTGGGGGAGGCATTGGTAGTCGGCATCGGATTTTGGATGAACTGACCGCCATTGTAGTCATAAGTTTCAAACGGAACGACGATGGAGGGTTGCAACGTGTCAAAATTGTCATTGGCGGCGGTAACCAATCCCGCACTATTGACGATCGTGATGCCAACCTGATAAAGGGAGTTGGACGCCAAGTTTGGCAAGGTAACGGTCAAAGCCGTGGGCGTGCCGCCAAATTGCAGATTGGCCGACTGGTCAATCCCATTCACCACTACCTTTACTCCACTGGTCGGGTTGGTGGGCAGGGGCGCGCCGCCCGTTGACGCTGAATTTACCGTGAAGGTCAGGCTGGCGTTGGTGTAAAAAAATGTCAAACCGTTCGGTGTTAGACTGTTGATCACCGATGGAGACGGCCCTGAAAGTTGATTCAGGTTGCAGTCATCCCAATAGCTGGCACCCGCTTCATACTGGGCTTGAGCGATGCCCACGAAATATCTCACAAACGCGGTTCCAGCCGGTGCAGTTAAAATACCGTTGCTCACGGTATTGGTAACCGACTCGGCGGCCGGATCCGTATTCGAGCCGATGGTGCTGACGTCGAATTGATTGGTCACCGGACAATCCAACCAAGTGAGATAGGTATAGGGAGTAGCACCTCCACCCGGAAGCGTGCTGGTCGTCGTGGGCAGATTGTTCACATTGATGGTCTGCACACCGGCAGAACCCGGGAGCGTGGCGTCTATGGGGCTAAGGACGGCCGACTTGTAATCCGCCAAAATCTTGTTGTTTGAATCCAGGAATTGCACCTCAACCCAACCGTCTTCCACCCCGCTGGCATCGGTAGTAAAAAGAGTGGACGCGCCGACCGAACCACCGATCGCTGCAGGGCCAGCCGTAAACTGGGAAAACCAGGCATCCGCCGAAAAGGTTGATCCGGCAGAACAGGCAAACGTCTGGACCGCGCCCATGTTATAGTAGACCGGAGCACCGCCATTTAAATACAAACCCTGCATCCAGAGACCATTCGCCCCAGAGCGAAACAAACCGCCCGCCGAAATGGGAGAGGAGTTATTTATACTCCAACCTTCAGTGGTTTGAGCCGTCCATGCGCCGAAAATCGGGGTCGTTTCAAAGCCTGGATTCACCAAGATGTTAGTGGCGTGAGCCATGGTTCCGGCACTAAACAGGGCTGCCACAAAAAGCAGCCAGCCTCGAAATTTATTCTGATATGGCGGAGTTTTGCAATGTGGTTCACGGATTGATTGCGTGGAGTTTCGCGTTTTCATAAACGACGGGTCTTTTTGTTTGTTTGGTTTACCAGCGTTATTAGTTTTTATCTTGTAAGGATCCATGTAAAAATGAAAACTGCTTTCAACGATTACAAATGGGTCAACATGTAATTACATTACTACGCGCGTCGCGGATTGTCAAATAAAAATTTTACCATTCTCTCCGTCGCCCCTTTAACCAATTCTGGATGTCTCAAGGCGAGCGCAACCGGTAAAAGACGCTGAAGTTGGTCGGAACGATCGTGGCAGAGGTGGACGGCTGCGTGAGGTCTGACCAGTTCGTCCCCAAACCAGCGCCGGGCGGATCAAATTGTGCCTGCAAGTGGCCGACGACATTGCTGGGCCAGGAAAACAGCAAGCTGTTGTTGGTGCGGATCAGGGAGATTTTCAGCGGCGCGGTGGAATTATAGACGCGCACATAATCCACCTGCATGTCGCCCGGAAATCCTCCATTGGCCCCCACCGTGCTGACGCCGGGGTTTCCGACGTAATTTCCGCCCACCGCCAGATTCATGATGATGAAACACGGCTGGTCAAACGGCGCGGGATAGGCCGCGCCGAGATTGCTGTTCCAGTTGGTCTGCATTTCATAGCGATGACCGTCCACATACCAAAGAAACGCATTGGTGTTCCAATCCAGAACGTAGTTGTGAAAGTTGGTCACGGAACCACCGTCGGGAAAAGTGTAAACGGCCGTCTCATCGCTGCCGGAATGCAGGCTGCCCTGCACCTTCGCAAGCGCCGCTCCGTTGTTTTCCATCACGTCCATTTCACCACAGCCGGGCCAGCCCACGCTCGTGATGTTGGTGCCGAGAAACCACAGCGCCGGCCAGAAACCCGTGCCGGCGGGGAAACGCGCCCGCCATTCAAAACGCCCGTATCTCCATGCCGCCAGCCCTTCCGTTTTCATGCGGGCGGAGGAGAAACTGGCTCCGCCGATGGATTCCTTTTGGGCCACGATATGCAGGAGTCCGTTCGCGACATAGGCATTGTTGGTGCGGCTGGTGTAATCCTCCAATTCATTGTTGCCCCAGCCGCCGGTTCCCAGGTCGAAGGTCCAGGTGTGCGCATCAATGTTCGTCCCGTTGAATTCGTCGCTCCAGACGATGTTCCAGTTGCCATAAGGTGCGGCGCTCGTCAGGTTCAGATTGAGATCGTCAAAATAGACCGAGCCGCCGGCATAATTCGCGTCGCCTTGAAGCATGATTTGATAACGGACGAAATAGGTTCCCGTCGGCGCGACGAGTTGCGCAACCGTGTTGGTGATGGTTTGGGTGCCCGGATTATATTGGTTGGTAACCGGCAGATCAACCCAGGTGTTCACCGGGAATGTCCCGCTGGCGATCAAATTGGTGGTGATGAGCGCCGAACGAAACAGCGCCAGGACATTGGCATTCGCATCGCGAAAAGTGACTTCAATCCAGGCGGTGTTTTGCCCCGCCAGTTTGTCGCTGGAAAGGATGTAACCCCAGCCATCCGCCGAGTAGGTTGCATCCGGGCCGGAAATGTAATCCTGATAAATGCCGGTGTAATTCACCTGGCCGTTGAACGCCTGATAAACCTTGAAATAATTGGTGCCGCCGTGGGCAACGGTCGGGCTGGTTTCACCATAAGCATTTCCACCGTAGGCCGTCCACCCGGCCAGGATTTGATTTTGATCCGATTCAAATCCGGGGTTGGTCAAAACATTGCCGGCCAGCAGAGGTGTGGCGCTGATGGCCAGTCCCAATGAAATTCCAAGTGCGGTCCAATTTTTTTTATTCATGCTTCTTAGTGCGTCGAATTTCGTGCTGTGCTGATCTGGCTTCCTCAATTTTTTAAGCTCCCAGTCGGATTCCGGCGGTAATGAAGCAGATGTTGCCTGCGCGCTCAAACAATGGCACGCCTATTTTCCCGTCGCCGCCGGGTCAAGCGGGGCGCACCACCCGCGCACCAGATCGGGAAACTGGCAGTCCGCGCAGACTGCGTTCGAGTGCTCGCAAAAATCGCGGACGATCTGCATCAAGCCCTGCTGCGCCGCCGCGCCTTTCAAAACGCGCGCACTGGAAGTTCCCAGCAGCCGCTGGCGCGCCAGCTTCAAAACCGAGTTGTCTTCCGCGGCCGGCCAGGCGAAAAAACGCCGCTCCACTTCGCGCTGGAATTTTTCATTGCCACCTTCCTTTGCGCGAACCCACAGCCACGGCAGGATGACATTCACCGCCAGATCGGTCACGCGCGCCGCGCCGAGCAGCGGCTGCGGTTTCGCCAGCCGCGCGGATTTGAACGTCCAGTGCCACGACCAAAACTCATCCGGTTCGATTTGCAAAATTTCGTGGAGCGATTCGAGCAACTGTTGGTCCGGCAGTTTGGCGACGCACCAGTTTTCCATTTCGGAAACCAGCTTCGCCGACACCAGCCAGTGCGAGGCCAGCGCGAGCCGCCGCTGGGGATGATTCGCCGGACGCAGGCCATGGAATTTCCACGCCGCGCGCGGCAAAATGCAGCTTTCAAGTTCATCGCGGTCGCGCCACCAAACATCCCACGCGCGCCGCAAAAATGTGTCGGAACTTTTCTGGGCGCGCGTCAGCTCGTCCGGCAGCAGGTTGCTGACGCCGAGCAGCCGCGCCTGAATTTCAAACGCCGAATCCACGCCGCGCATCCAGCGCGATTTCATCTCCGCGAGGTTTTGCATCGGCCAGACGTTGTGCTTATAGCCGAGCGCGCGGAACAGGTTTTCCCACAGCGCCTGTTCCCAGCCGGAATTTTTCGCGCGGGCGAGCATGGCGCCGGCCTTGTTTTGAAAACGGACTTTCGCGGCGGCGTGCAGCAGTTCCGTGAGCTGCGGTTCGGAAAGGTCGCGCAGCGGCGCGGAACATTTGCCGCGCAGACTTTCCGGCAGGCCGGATTCATTTTCCAGCGCCAGCGCCAGTGCTGTGATGGGCGCGTCGAGAGCTTGTTTCAGCGGCAAGGCCACCGGACGTTGATTTCGAGCCGGGCTGGAGGCCGGCGTTCCAGCTTCCCAGACGACGTGCAAAATGACGTTCTTGAAATTTGAATTTTTGTCGTGGCCGTGCGCCTGCCAGCCGCCGGGCTGCAAATCAATTTCCACATCGCCGGAAACTGGATTTTCATCTCCAAACTGCAGCACCGCGCCGCGAAAATCCGGGCCGCCTTCGGCGCTGGCGAAACCGGGATGCAGCACGCGGACGTTTCTTCCATCCGCCGTCGTCAACTGGCCGCGCTGGATGCGCTGGTGCTGCCAGACGGCTTGGAGCAGCTTTTCCGGCGGCACGGAACCGCCGTCGTGCAGCACGTTGAGGGCGCGGCGGCGTTCGCGCCAGACGGCGTAGAAATTTTCCGCGCGGGAATTCATCGCGCAGTTTTTTACGCGAGGGGCGGCAAAGTCAAGGCTGTTCACCCTTTCTTTGGGATTATGTCGTTCACGAACAATGGTGGTGGTTTTCGCGCTGCGAAAACCCCGCCGCCGAGCGCAGCGTCAGGCGACGGAATTTTGTGGCGCGGATTTCATTGTTTCCGTTGCGCCCGCACCGACGCGGGCGCTACTTGTCGCAGCGCGACAACTTCCACCACCCAATTGTTTGTGAACGCCATAACCCACCCTTTCTCGCCATTCTTTTGAACAGGCTTGTTTTTTGGCGTAAAAGCTTGACTTCTTTGCGCCATTATCATTAAATCAACTTCGCAAGCCATGAAGGAATTCCTAAAATTCACTGGTCTCGCCGCGACCGCCGCAACCCGACCGCCGCAACCCCGCGCAATCGTGCGGGAGTATTTAGTTGTCTCTCTTCGCTCTGGCATCCGCTCGCCAGCCTTCGGGGTCGTTTCCCTAGGCTTAATGGTGGCGGCATTAACCTCCGGGACGGTTCCACTAGCCTTAATCCCGCCGTCCCTAGCCTTAATGGCCGTTTCCCTAGCCTTAATCCCCGCGTCACTAACCGGAGGGAAACCACGCCGCCGACTAGCGGAACCGCCGCTCCCACTGGCCGTTTAACCCTTTTTCCACCGTCTGCAACCACTTAACACCCTCATTTACAGTCAATTGAACTAAATCCACCAACTCTCAACCATCAACTTTCAACTATCAACCCGCCCCATGCCCGACTACATTCCCACCGCCGACGCCGACTTTGACAACTGGCTCGGCCTGTTTGCCGCCTACGTCACCGCCAACACCGCCGCGCTGGGCCTCACCCCCAACGACATTGCGCCCCTGACCGCCGCCGCCACCGGCTGGACCGCCGCTTTTCCCGCCAACGAAACCGCGCAGGCCGCCGCCAGCGCCGCCGCCATCTCCAAAGACCATGCCCGCACCACCGCCGAAACCGCCGCCCGCCCGCTCGTGCAGCAATTGCAGGCCAGCCCGCTTGTCACCGACGCCCAACGGTCGCAGATGAAAATCACCGTCCGCGCCACCACCCGCACCCGCGCCAGCGTGCCGGCCACCGCGCCCATGGCCATTGTGGACACCAGCCAGCGTTTGCAGCACATCATAGATTTCCGCGATTCCACCTCGCCCAAGTCCAAGGCCAAGCCGGCGGGCGTGGCCGGCTGTGAGATTTGGAACAAGGTGGGCAGCCCCGCGCCGACCGACATCAGCCAGATGGCCTATGTGGCGACGGACACGGCCACGCCATATCTGGCGGCCTACACCGGCGCGCAGGCGGGTCAGACGGCCTGTTACTGGCTGCGCTGGGTCAATCCGCGCGGCGAAAAAGGCCCGTGGAGCGAACCCGTCAGCGCGACGATTGCGGGGTGAAAATGCAAAGTGCTGTCGAAGCTATGAATAATTTGATGAGGAAATTCTGAAAACAACAGACAACAACAACAAACAAAATATATGAAAAAACAATTATTAGCCACATCTACAACCTTGCTGCTATTTGCCATGTCTGCCAATTTAGCTTATTCCGGTGAAGGTTGCCCCGATACATACGCAGACTGTGGCGGCCTGTCCACCAATTCGAGGCAAGGCCAGTGCGCCATGTTTTTCTTGAGCGGCTACGCCACTAACAGTCCTGCTGCCGTGACAGGCAACGGAGGTATCTCAGCGAATGAACTAATCGTCCCTGATAAGGCAACGGTGATCAGCCGCCTTGAGAAAGTCGGCTATAGCAAAGAGGAAGCAATTGCCCGAGTCGATAAAATGACTGACGACGAGATTGTCTATTTTGCAGGTCATCCAGAATCCATCAAGCGAAGCGGATTCATCATTATTGCATCATTAATCGGTTCGTCGGTTTATTCATCTGTTCAGAGTGGGCAGAAAAAGAAATTAGCAGAAATACAGAAAAAAAGGGACCAAATAGCATTCGACGAAAATGACATAAGGAGAAAGCAAAATGAACAGGAGACGGACGCACGCCTGTTAGAAAAGGAGCAAGATTCTGGAAAGATTCAAGAGCTGAAAGCGGCCATCAATAATCTAGGAAACGAGATCAAGTCGCTAGAAAGCGATATCAACTTACTAGAAAACCAGGTCAAGGATGCGACGTCCCCGAAGAAGAAGTAATGGCACCTGGTAAGCCTAATGTATGCCTGTTGATTGGACATCCAAGAAGCGGGAGCACTTTCTTGCATCGTTTTATGCTCGAAAACTACCTTGGCCTTGCGGGGAAGAAGCTGGAAGACTTGGTGTTCCTGCCCTGCGGGCCAAGGGTTCTGAGGCCATTCAAGAGCATCGCTCGAAAATTGCCGCTGTCTTGGGTGTATCGTCCTGAGATTCACAGCACCGGAATGGAATGCTGGGAATCCGACGACATTGCCTTTTCCATTCACTGCAAGGCTGGCTACCTTTATTGGCTTTATGGGCCGTGTCGAAGGCAGGTGCGATTTGATTCCGCGGAGTTTCATGACTGGGTGTCCGAGCGCAAGGAAGACGTGCTGGCGTGCTGGGATCGTCTATATCATAACCAGCTTTCTTCGGACAGGGAGACGGGCATCCTCTCGAAATCCTTCATCATGTTGTTTCACTTGGAAGAGTTTTTGGCCAAGTATCCTGACGCAAAAGTCATTCTGTTAACCAGAACACCGTTGGAGGTTGTTCCCTCGACAATCTCACTTATGAATTCAGTCTGCCGACGAATCTTTCCTTTTCGCCGACTGCACGAGAACGCAATCGCAAACGTCTATCATTCGGTTTCTCTGTATTATCACAGGATGTCATCCGTTTTCGCCAACCCCGCCATTGCGGACAGATGCCTTCATCTTAACTACGCTGATCTTACCACGGGACTTGCCGCTACTTGCCAGCGCATTTCAGACTATTTCCCCTACGGAGCATGGGATAAGGCGGCGGTGGCAGATCAATCCGCCAGGCAATCCCAGTGGACATCATCCCATCATTATGACGCCAGTGATTTTGGTCTCTCTCTCGAACGAATAGCGCGGGAGGTGCCATATGCATAATGGCATAATTGCATGCCTGCTCCTCTTGCTTGTGGGGTGCGCCGACTTCGATTTCTCTGCCCATCCATCAATTTTAAACGCGAAGAAGGACGGCCCTGGTTTGCCAAAGTATCTCGATAAACACCAAAGCACCGTGCTGATCAACGCCACCCACACCCGGTTGTTGGAAGCCCAGCGCGATGCCCTCTTGATATTGGGCTGCTCGGACATAAGCCAGGCGGGCGATTCGCTTCGCGGAGATAGACCCTTTATTATGGGCTTTGTCTGCGGCGTTGGCGGGGAGACCCTGTGTGTGACGACCGATCAACCCATAGAAGGCAGATATCGTATTAGTGTTGTTTCCTACAATCGGTTTCCGTATCCGGAAGCCACCCGCTTTCTTGATGGCGATTTTCGCGACCTACTTGTTCAACTTCTCAATGACCCCGAATATGCCAGCGCCCCATAAGATAATCAGCAGCCTTCTGGTAATGATGACGGTAGTCACTGGCTGCTCGACTTCCGCAGGATATGTCATCGGCGGGCCCCGGGGTGGCCCCCTGACGCGGCCGGCCGACATAATAATAGCAGCTCATGCAAACCTTGCTGATTACCAGGTTGTTGGGCGGGTGCATGCCCACACCATCGCACCGCAATGGCTTCCATTCATGCTGAAATCCCAAGATGAACTTCTGGAAAAATTAAAAAAGGAGGCTGCTTTGCTTCACGCTGATGTCATCTTTGACATCAGACGCTATTCTCGGAGCCAATTCGAATGGCAGGAGGAACACCTTATGGGAACGGCCGCGATCATTACTCACAAAAGGGCTGGCGATGCGCCATAACTTGTCATGCCGCAGGGCGTTTGCCTGCTCCGCGTTCATTCTTTTGACCGTCAGCATCCTGAGCGGGCATGCTTCCGATGACCGCGACTCTTTGGGAAGAATGCAAGTCGGCGATGCCGGCGCAGTCTGTTCTTTTTTTACGACGCTTTTTGATGGGCCGGATGTCGGCAGGGGGAGAAATGAAGGCCACTCAAAATCGCTTGGGGAGATTCACAGCCTCTTTGGACCATTTGGCATTAAGGCCCGGCGTGAAGCTTGGGAACTGGCTGCGACCGGCACCGGTCTTGATGAATATAATTCCATGACTTATGCCCCTCCAGATCTCAGTCTCAAGGAAGACACTCTCTTCACGGTCAGGACGGTGCGTGATCGCCAGCTTGTGGACAGCAAAGATGTGCAGGTGTATTACCGACGCCTCTTTGCAGGCAATTTTCTTAATACAGATGTCCTGATCGATTCTTTTGAGCAAGGCGGCATTGGCATCGAGGAAGTCCGGGAACAGCTCTGGCGATGGCTTGGCTACACTTACGACGACTACCGCCTGGATTATTACCTCTTCAACGGCAACCGGAACATGGTGCGCAAGTTATATTCGCGGGGCATTATCACAAAAAAAGAGGCCACATACTTGCTGGCTCGTTGGTTCCTTGAACGAACAGCTTATGAGCCAAGCATGCTTGATGATTTAGAGTATTTTGGAATCACGTCGCCGGAAGACACCAAACTATTAATCAAACTCGAGTTGGCTTACCTTGCGCCTTTCAACATTGTGCCCGCCGAGCGGAGTAAACTGCTTGCGGAGCACACCATGCTCTACAACTCGGTGCGCGCAATGGCCGGCTGGCCAATAACGATTCCCCGGTTGTCGAAAATCAAAGCCATCGCACCCTCCTTGCGCAACAGGTATGCCGACGCCTATGACCCAAACAAATATATCGCGATAGAACATCTTATAATACCAAAGCCCGTTGGCAAGTTTAAAGGGTATGACCCTCGGATTGCCGTTAGTATTAATGATGGTCGCAAGCTATCAACCACCGAGCGACTAAGCAGATGGTATGTGGGAAACATTTTGAGCGTTTTTGGCACTGTCCACGGAGAGACGCAAACGGCCTATGTGTTCAATCACAGATTGGTTTCACCCGCCAGTAGATTCTGCGTGGAACTTGTTGCCTTAGCCATGAACAAGGGCGTTATCACTGCGGACCAGCACGCAGAATATCTCATGTCTTGCGTGCAGGCTGGGTATTGCAGTTCCTCCATCTACATGGACGCCAAGGAATCCAATATCCCGCTCCTTCCTGACATTGTGCGAAACCGAATGTTTTTTAGGAGAGCCTTTGTAGATGGGATCGATTATGATGATTACCGCGTCATGACAACAGTGGCCGGTGGGGTCTATTCCAATACTGTTTCCGACCTTATTCGCTACGGGGTATCGAACTTCGAGACATCGGTTAATGCGAACACGATAGTGTGCGCGGAGGAAACTGGCCAGATCAGTCGGCGTGAGTCTGATGCTTTGTTGGTGGCGCATTTTTACTTGTTGCTCGAGCAACTGACTGACCCTTCATGGGTGCGAACCAAGTTTGAGCATGGCTGGCGCATGCGCGCCCAGCGGTTAGAGGTTGAGCGTGCCCACTACGAATACAAAGCTGGTCAAGCGGCAGAAGAGGTCATGAAGATCCTTTCGCCTCATGATTAGCAGCCACAGATTCTGGGATCAGGTGCTGGGGATGGTGCTTGGCTTGTTGCTGCTGACCGGATGCAGCACTCCTTTGCAGAAAGCGTCTCTCGGCACAAAGGATGTCTGTCTGCGGCTGTCTTCGATGAGGGAAAAACCAAAACAGTTTCTCTGTGGGTATTATGCGGTGAGGCAGGTAATTCAATACTACCAGCCTGAAATCACGGACGAAAATATCAGGACCGATTCACTTTTATTTGTGAAGGCCAACGACACCGTCAGCCTCTTGCATTGTCTCAAAGACAATGTCGCGATTCCTCTAACGATGCAAAATGGAAGCGTAGATGGGTTGCTTGGGAGCATTGCTTCGGGAGACCCTGTTATCGTGTTCGTGCCAGGGGACGTATTCGTTGTCGGCGGCCTTCGCATATTCGGAACCTTGGTGTTGCATTGCATCGTTGTCGTCGGGCACAGCGCAAATGAGACGGAGATGTTCTTTTACTCTGACGGCGAAGGCCCATTCGTGATTAGCCGTGAGGTATTCGCCCAGCAGTGGGCGCGGGTCGATAACTTGTGCATCATGCGTGCACGATAATGCTGGCAATGTGACTCCCAACTATGGACACGAAACAAAATTCTCTTTTCAACACTGCCATCAAATTTGGTTTGCCGGTCGAAACCGACGATTCGCCGAGCGATGTTTTCATAGCCGGAACTTCAATTGTTTTGGCGGATTTATTCCCGGCGGAATTTGTTGCTGACAAATGCTATCCACGCCATTTATGTTCGGAACGCATAAACAGTCTTGCCAAGCGCGCCGCTCAGAAGTTCGGGGTAAAGGAAAAGGCGATTTCCATAGACATGGATCGAATTCCTGAACTTGTTCTCAAAGATAATCGGAATCATCCGCTTGAGTGGTGCGTTTCACTTATTCAAGACCTGACACGACGTGTCCCAGTAGATGAAATTGGATATTTGGGCATCGCATACAACATCAGTCTGCATAAAAACAATCTGCCAAATTTGGCGTGTCAAGCTGCTATGCGCACTGGGATCAAGCCGGAGATTGCACCACAAGAAGTCGTCAATTATGGGTGCGCTGGCGGTCTCTTTTCTCTCAAATCTGTAGTGCAATACTGTAGCAGCAATCAAAAGGCAGGGATAATCATCGCTTTCGATCAATGCAGCAGTCGCGCATCCTTTTGCTATAACCCCGAGAATGAGATGTTCAAAATGGATCTTAAAGCAACCCTTCTTTTTTCAGATGGTGCTGTTGGCGTTTTGATAATTCCAGAGCGATTAAGAGAATTATTTCCGCAGACGCTTCCAAAAATCGTCGACATTGAGACGGCATTCAAGTTGAGCGATCTCATTCGGTTTGAGGACAATCGATTTATTTTGGGAGATCAAATTTGGGACGCTGTTCCGTCGCTTGTCGCCGATACCGTGATTAAACCTGTTCTCGCAAGGAATGGCTTGTTTGCTAGCGATATTGCTGAATGGTCAATTCACCAAGGCAGTCGAGATATTGTGACAAGGTTTGGTGAACCGGCAATTCTCGGTCTTACGACTGCACAATTGGCGCGTTCCAAAGAATTATTTGACCGGTATGGCAATTTGAGCGCGCCGAGTTGTTTGCTTGTGTTGGACAGTTTTTTCAAAGATATAAAGTGCGAGAGAAGTGGCACGGCTGGAATGGTCGTCGGGTTTGGCGCGGGCTTATACCTAGCATCCGTATTGTATCGCTGGGAATGACCGAATCTGTTGTTTTATGCCAAAGATTGAAATTAACGGTGTCCTGATTCACTACCGTAAAGCAGGACAATTAGGAAGATACAAGGGGTTTCAAGTGTTGACACAATTCTTCCGTGCCGTGGTGCCACCGCCCGTTTTTCGGCACAAGGGCAGCATGGTTGTTTTACCGCTTGATAAAAGCCGCCGGGGAAATTAGGGTTGAACCATGCAGACATTGAATGCGCATTTTGACGGACGGTTTGTCGTGCTGGACGAGCCAGCCCGGTTGAAACCTAACGACAAGGTCACAGTCATCGCGCCGGACGCAGACAACGACGGCCTGGCGGACGGCTGCGCGCGGTTGTCCGAGTCTGTTTTCCAAAAAATCTGGGACAATCCGCTGGATGCCGATTATGACCGGCTATAAACGCGGCGCAATCGTCCTGCTGCCGTTTCCATTTTCGGATCAATCTTCCGTAAAAATTCGTCCGGCAGTCGTGGTCAGCCCGGATTATCCGTCGGATGATTTGCTGGTGGTGGCGGTGACTTCGGTGGGCGACGGGCTGCGTCCGGGTGAGTTCGCTTTTCAGTTCTGGCGCGAGGCGGGGCTGATTCATCCTTCGTTCGCAAAACGCGCAATTGCTTCGGCGACCGGCAATCTGGTTCGGAAACAACTCGGCCAGTTGCGCGAGTCCGATCTGGCAAAACTGGATGCGGCGCTTGGCTTTTGGTTCGGATTGTGAGCCGGGCTGAAAGGGGTTCCGAGTATTGACACAATAGTTTTAGAATCTTTGCGTCTTGGCGTTAATTCCGTCCGCTTCGATGCCGCCGCCGGAGCGGGTTTGCCGGCTGGTTTAATCGCGTTCGAGGTATTTCACCACGGCTTCGGTGCGCGACTGGACATGAAGTTTTTCATAGACCGTGTGCAAATGGGCGCGCACGGTGCTCAAGGAAATCCCAAGCTGGTCGGCGATCTCCTTGTAGAGAAAACCCTTCGCCAGCAACGCGAGAATTTCCGACTCGCGCCGGGTGAGCTGCTCCATGTCCGACTGCGGTTTTTTGATCTGCTGAAAGTGCATCACCACCTTGCGCGCGATCTGCATGGACATCGGCGCGCCGCCGGCATGAACCTGCTCAATCGCTTGGATCAATTCCGAAGGCGGCATGTTTTTCAACAGGTAGCCGCTCGCGCCTTTGCGCAATGAATCGAAAATCAAGTCGCCTTCCTCATAGGTGGTCAGCATCAGCACATGCAGCCTGGGCAACTGCTGCTTGAGCTTGGCGACGCATTCGATGCCGTTCATCTTCGGCAGGTTGATGTCCATGAGCACCACGTCGGGCGCGTCCACGGGAATCTGGCGGAGCGCGTCCTCGCCGCTGGAATGCGCGTTCACGAACCGCAGCGCCGGGGCGCGGCCCAGCAGCTCGGTCAGGCTTTCGCGTGTGCCACGGTTGTCTTCGACGATGGAAACCCGGATGCGCATGTCAGGCTTCTTGGATTTTGGTTCAGGTTTCTGGTTCATGCAATTGAACGAACGTTCAGGCTAGTTTGTTTCCGGCCACGACAGATGCAAAACAACTTTGGTGCCTTCGCCGGGCCTGCTTTCCACGCGGAAATCGCCGCCAATGTCGGCCATGCGCTGGTTCATGTTGCGCAAGCCGTCGGCCAGCGCGTCGTCCGGCGCGCGGGTGAAACCGCGCCCGTTGTCCTCGATGAGAATTTCCAAGGCCGTTTCATTCGCGACGGCGCGCAGCCAGACTTCCGTGGCGTTGGCGTGCTTGAAGATGTTGTGCAACGCCTCCTTGATGACGAGAAAAAGATTGTGGCGCAGATCGGTCGAAAGCTCGCGCGCGGGAATTTCCGCCGGAAAATCCAGGCGGCAGCGCAGGCCGATGGTCTGCAAATAATCCACGGCAAACTGCCCGGCGTAGTCCAGCAGGTGCGACAGCGTGTCGTTGCGCGGGTTGACGGCCCAGACAATTTCGTCGAGCGACTTGACGGCCTGCCGCGCCGTCGCGGAAATTTTTCCAATGCGCTCGCCCACCAGGCTGGGTTCACTGCGATCCTGATGGGCCAGTTCGCCGAGAAAGGCAATTTGCGTCAGATTCGCGCCCAGGTCGTCGTGAATGTCCTTGGCGATGCGGGCGCGCTCGCGCTGCAAAGCCGCCTGCTGCTCCAGCAGACGCAACTGCGCGTGCAACCGGCGGAAGGACACGTAACGCACAATGGCGATGACGCTCAAGGTGAACGCCGCCACCACCGCCAGCCGGAACCACCACGTCTGCCAGAAAAACGGGGCCACGATCAGGGAGATGTCGGCACCGATTTTGTTCCAGTCACCGTCACCGTTGCAGGCGGTGACCTCAAAATGGTAATTGCCATTGTCCAGCCGCGGATAGGTGGCGGTGCGGACCGTGCCGGACTCCACCCAGTCGTCGTCCACGCCGATCAGTTGATGCCGGAACTGGATGTTTTCCGGCGCGTTGAAGTCAAACGCGGCATACTCAAATTTGATGCTGCGGTGGCCGGGCGGCAGATGCAGCAGGGGATTTTTCACCGGGAGTTCGAGAATGCTGCGCCCACGATTTGCCTCCCTGGGCAGAATCCCGGCATATTCGGCGACCATCCGGTCGTCCACCAGCACGCGCGTCAGCAACGTCGGCGGCGGCTCCGCGTTCTCATAGAGTTTTGCCGGATCGACGACCACGAGCGCCGTTTGCATCGGAATCCACAGCCGGCCGTCGCGGCTGCGCAAAACATCCGGCGCGTCGCCGAAGGTTCCCTGCAAACTCGGCAAATCATCGCCACGCCCGTAATGCACCGAACGCACGCGGGAGTTTTTTCCCGCCGCCACGTCTTCAAAATCCTTCAGGCGCACTTTGAAAATCCCCCGGTTCGCGCCAAACCAAAGCCAGCCTTGATTGTCCGCGACCAGATGAGAAACGTAATTGTCAAACAATCCTTCCGTGGAGTTGATTTCGGTGTAGTGCCCGTTCTTCAAGCAGCCCACGCCCCAGCCGGCGTAGCCAATCCAGAGCGCGCCGTCCGGCGTGGTGTAAAGACAGCGGATGGAAGCCAGTTCCTGCGCCGGACGCGGCGTGGCGCCGGTGATTTTGCCATCGCTGATGCGGAGCAAATTTCCCTTGGACGTGCCGACCCAGATGTTTCCCGCGACGTCCTCGACCATCGTGCGAATGATGCGGGTGCCCGCCGAAATGGGGAACGTGGTGATTTTGCCGTCATGCAGACGCAGGACGGCATTGGGGGATTCCTGACCGAGCCACAGGTCGCCAGCGTGGCTGACCAGCAACGTGTGAAAGGTTTGTCCCTGCGTCGCCGTCGTGTCGCCCCAGTCCACAAATTTTCCGTCACGCCAGCAGAAAAGCCCGTGCTGGCGCGTGCCGATCCACACCGCGCCGTGCGCATCGGCGTTCACGCAGGTGGCATCCCCCGGCCATGGCGGGTTCACCGGAGTGGAATTCCATTTGTCTCCGACCTTGTGAACCAGCACGCCGTTTTGCGTGGCCGCCCAAACCGTTCCATCCGCCGCTTCGCAGACCGATTCAATTGAAGGATACGGCAGGCCGGTTTCCGCTCCTTCCAGCGTGATGGCGCGCCGCCGGATGCGGTTCAGTCCGCCGCCGGAGGTGCCCGCCCAGATGTTTCCCTCGCGGTCTTCCGTCAGGCTTAAAATTCCGCTGTGACTGGTCGGGATGGATTGAAAGCCGGACCGGTTGCAGCGGTAAAGGCCGTTGAACGAAGTGCCGATCCAGACATCGCCGGCATGATCTGCCAGCATCACCGTCGCCACGGTGCCGCTGTTTTCGGGATGAAATTCGCCGAAGTCCTCGAAATTTCCCGGCTCGTTGCACTTGAAAATATGAAAGCCGCAACACACCCAGACGCCGCCATCCTGAGCGGCCGCCAGACGCATCGGCTGTGAATCCAGTTTGTGAACGACGCGAAACACGCCGTTGCTGCACACGCCGACTTGGCCGGCTTTCGCAAACCAGACGCGAGCGCGGCTGTCGGTCGTCAGCGCGCAGATGTCGGTGCCGGCGGGAAGTCCCTGCGCGGCGGTCACGGGCGTGATCTGATTGTCTTGGACATGATAAACCGTCCCGCCGCGATATGCGATCCACAGGTCGCCTTCGGCATCCTCTGCCAGGCCGTTCGGAATGAAATTCGGCAGCCCCTTGATGAACGCCCGCGAAGAACTGCCCGACAAACGCACCACCGCGCCGCGATCCATCGCCAGCCACAAAACCCCGTGGCGTCCGCGCAGCATCGTGATGATGCCGCGGTTCGGCAGGGCGATCACGTTCGTCAGCGGGATGTTTTCAAACCGCAGCCCGTCGAACCGCGCCAGACCCGTCGGCGTGCCAACCCAGACATAACCATCCGCCGTCTGCGCCACGCCGGCCACGCTGTTGTCCGGCAAACCTTCCTCCGTCTGCCACGACTGCGCCAGCCACCCGTCATTCGTCCCGGCGGCAAAAGCTGGCGGCGCGATGAACAAAAACAATCCCGCCAGCAGCAGGGTGCGGCAGGCAATCGGGGTGAACACGTTTTTATGATAATGCGCAGCGCGACTTATTCAAGCGCCGGGCCGTCAGTTTCCGGCGTGGAGCGGCCCGTCATCACGTTTCACGAACACGACATACATGTTGCACGACTTGAGTTTTTGGTTCTCCGTGTTGGAGCCGAGCGTGAGGCTTTCGCCATTGCGGGCGTGCCGTTCAAAAATTTTCATCGGCTGGCCATTGACGGCCAGCGTCATTTCCGTGGCGTGAAACTGCTGCTGCAACCAGTCCGGCGCCGGCAGCCGCGTGTCGTGCGCGACAAAAACGACGCCTTCGCCGTTCAACGAGAAATCCAGCAGGTCCACCGCGCTGTAAAGGTTGTCCGCATTCGCCGTCTGCACCCAGTCACTGCCTTGCAGCGCCGGCGGCAGTTCGCTGAACACAAAATCGCGGTCGGCGTAAATTTTTGCGCCGTCCTTCGCGTTTTTTTCAACGTGAACCACGGTCGCCGGCCCCGAATAGGAAAACGCCGTTAAAAAAAGTCCGGCATCCGCCTTCGCTTCAGACGCCAGCAAGGTTTCCGCGTCGCGGAAAACCGGCCGGGTCAGAACCGGCGGTGCCGGCAGCGGCGGCAGTTGCAACGCATAGCCATTTTCCGCCGCGAATTTTTTGCTGACGATGGTGGCGGACGCCGGTTTGAGATTTGCGCCATGCACCGTCACGGTGATGGCGCCGGCCTCGGAGGTGGAACGCACGGCCACGCGGTTGATGCCGCATTCGAGATCCAGGAATTTATTGTTCACGGAATTGGTCTTGCCGCTGTTGTAGCCGCCGCGCCAGACGCCGGGGCCGCTGATGTCGAAATCCACGCGCTGCTGGAACGTGGGGCAGCGCTCGCCGTGGGCGTCCACCGCCTCGGCGTCAAGCAGCGCCACGTCCGAACCATTGGCCTGCAAGCCATCCGGCCCCAGAATCGGCGTGAGCTTCAGCGCCACCGCCGGGCCGACGGTGTGCTTGCTCTCGGAAACAATTTGTCTGCCATTTTGCCAGGCGACGGCTTTGATTTCACCCGGCTCCCACGCCACGTTTTCAAAAGTGAACAGGAAGTGGTTGGAAACGGTTCCGTGGCCGAGCGATTTGCCGTTCACAAACAGTTCCACGTCGCCGCAATTGGACGTGACGTAAATGTTCTTTTTTGTTCCCGCCGGATAATTCCAGTGGCCGATGATGTGGATTTGCGGATCGCTGCGGAACATCGTCTGACAAACGTAGTATGCCTCCTTCGGCAGCCGCGCGCCGTCCACTTCGCCGCTGGCGCGCGTGACTTCCGCCCCGTCGCGTCCGCCGCTGGTGGAATCGGAAAAAATCCAGTTCGCGCCGCCGCACTGATTCGCTGCGCCGACTTTTAGGACGTATTGCGAAACCTCGTTCACGGCATATTGCTCGGAGGTCAGGACGTAATCCGATTTTCCCTTCGCTTCGGGATAACCAAAATTCGGCGGCGAAAAATCATCCCACACGCGGCGCGGCGATTCTTCGCGGTCATATTCACCTTCGATGACCGGCAGGCGCGGAATCTCGCGTCCGCCCTCCGTGCCGATGCAGACATCCATGAATTTTGCGTCCGTCTGATCCGCGCGCCGTTGCGAATAGGCGCGTCCGCCATGCGGATCGTATTCGTCCATGTAGCCGCGCAATTCTTTGACGTGCGCCAGCGTGATTTTCTGGTTGCCGCCTTCCCAAATCATGATCGAAGGATGATTGCGGAAATAAATAATCATGTCGCGCCACGCCACCGCGCGGAGTTTCCACGCCGCACCGACGGTGTCGGATTCGCCGTCCACGCCCGGCTGCTCGGCCATGATGCCAAGCTGGTCGCCGGCCTCGATCATCGGTTCCGAAGCGGCGCAATGTCCCCAGCGCACCCAGTTGCCGCCCGCCTGCTTCATCAGCGCGAGCGTGTAATAATGCAGCCAGTCCGGCGGCGCCGCGCCGAGTCCCGGCCATTCATCGGTGGGTTTTTGCCCCCAGCCGTGCAGTTTCAAATGATGTCCGTTGATCCAGAAACCGGTCTGCGCATCCCAGCGCACGGTGCGGATGCCAAGTGGAATTTCGGTTGTGTCGGTTGCAGTGGCATAGGCGTCTCGCCGGTGCGTTTCAGACGCATCGCTGCTGCCATTGAAACTCACCGGCGAGACGCCTGGGCCACTAATGGCGCGCAGTGAAATGGCGACGTGATAAAGATAGGCGTAATCTGGCTCCCATAATTGCGGATTTTTTATTTCACCGGCTAGATTTAATTTTGCGCTTGCACCCGCCGCCACTTCGCCGTTTTGATTCAAGGTCAAAACGGTTTTGCCATCACGATCCAAAACCTGCGCCACCACTTCAATTTTTTCATTTGAACTGCGGCCGTTTTCCACCGGCACCTCCACATTGACCGTGGCCGAGTTCGTTGAAACATCCGTCGTATAAACATACGGCCCAGCCGTCTGCAAAAAGCTGTAAAGCGGCAGCGAGATGTGCAGCGGATCGGTGACGTGCAGATAGACGTTGCGGTAAAGCCCGCCGTGCGCCGGATGCCAGTGCGGATTGTTCCAGGGAATCTGGTCGGCCTGAAGCTGGTCCACGTCCTCGGGAATTTGCGCGTTCACTTTGGCGGAAATTTCCGAGAGCTGCGGATTGACCGCGCTTTCGTCCACCGGCGGGTCTTTCATAAACCGGTTGTCGCACATCACCGCCAGCACATTCGGCGCGTCGGACCGCAGCCACGGGGTCAAATCGAAACCGAACGGCGTGAAGCCGGTTTTGCACACGCCGAGAAAGTGGCCGTTCAAATAAACCTCGGCGACCTGCCGCGCGGCCTGGAATTCGATGAAAACTTTTTTGCCCTGAAAATTTTCCGGCAGGGAAAAAGTCTTGCGATACCAGGTGCGCCCGCCCCACTGGTTTTGTTCGCCGCGATGGCCCGGCAGCGAGAAATCGTCAAACGTGTCCGTGTCATTGTAAGTGTGCGGCAACGCGACATTGGCCCAGCCGGCGTCATTGAAATTGCCGGCCGACGCGCCCGCCGGATCCGCTTTTATGAATTTCCAACCGGGGTCAAAATTGAGCGTCCACCGTTCGGCGGAGATCGCCGGCAACGCGGCTGCAAGCAATAAAATCCCCAGCATCCGGAGACACCATTTTGGCCACCACGCGGGGCTGTTTTTGCGGTCGGGAAACATTCGGAACACAACTACCGGAAACGGCCGCGTGGCACCAGTGAACGTTCGTTCTAGCCGCGCCGGCCGGCCATCAGTGCGCCGCCACCGGCTTCAGTTCCAGGCTGCGCAAACGGAACAGTTCCCCGCCGTTGATCCGGGTCGCGGCGGCTTTGATTTCAAAATTGCCCGGTGGCAACGCAACACGGCCCAGCGAAATAATTTGATTCGTGCCGGGTTTAACTATGCCATTCAAAGTCTGCGAACCAAAACTCACCACGAACGCGCCGCCCGCCGAAGTTTCCGGCGCGGTGTAATTGGCCAGGACTTCATAAGTCGCCGCCTCATTCAAACGCACCGGCCAGGTGATGGACTGGTTTTCCTGCTTCCAGTTGATCACATAGTCGTCAGTTTTTTTGCCCGGCCCGAATTTAAGTCCGCCGTGCAATTCGCCGTCGAACGCGCGCAATGTGTCGCTGGGAAATTCCGGTTGCAGCAGACGATTGGTGTCGCTTTGAATGTCGTTAGTCTCGCAATTCAAAATGATGACAGAATCGGCTTTGTCCGGCGCATTGGTTGGAATGGATATGCACACATCAAATGGATTCAAACGCGACACTCCGCGAGAATTAAGAACCCCTGTCGTGCTGGCCGCGAAATTGTCTGCCAACAAATAGGCAATTCCCAAATTGGTCGTCGTTAATCCGCCGACAACGAGCTGCCCATTCGTCGGCCAGTTGAAAACGTGCAGATAGATTGTGGCCGTTCCTCCGGGAACAAATGGCCCATGTTCATATTTGCTCCAAACATGAATTGTCGTTTCCCCCCACGTTTGCACCGGCAGCGGCGTGCGCGTCGTGCCGCGAATGGATTCGCCGTTCACCTGCCACCAGTCGCCGATGCCTTTCAAAATCGCCACGTCCTTCGGATCAATGTTGCCGTCGCCCATCGGGCCGATGTTCAGCAAAACATTTCCACCGCGCGCCGCCGCTTTGGCGAGCAGTTGAATGAAATGCGACGGCGGTTTGTGCAATTGATCAAACGGATTCCAGCCGTAGGATTCGTCCGTGGTCGGGATGCCTTCCCAGTCGCCGTCGTGCGGCGGAAAATTCGCCGGGCGATCCGTCGTGTCGGCATAATCGCCCCAGCCTTGAACGAGCCGTCCGCTGATGACGACGTTTGGGTCCGCCTCGCGCACGGCTTTCATAATGCGGAGATTTTCCGACGGCGGCAGTTTGCCCGCCGTGTCGAACCATAGGATCGCCGGATGATAATTATGAATGAGTTCGCGCAATTGCGGAATGGCTTTCTCGTCAACATATTTTCGCGCGGACGCCATGAATTCTGGTTTGGTCTCCCACCAATTTTTTCCGCCGAGCAATTTATCGCCGCCAGGATTGTTGTAATCCCAATCATTGCCAGGCGCGTTGGAATTGCCCCAATCGAACGCCTGCGAATAATAAAAACCAAACTTGATGCCATATTTGTCACACGCAGCCTTCAAGTCGGCCATTGGGTCGTGATGCCACGGCGTCGCGTCCATGATGTTGTAATCGTTCACCTTGGTCGGCCACATGGCAAAGCCGTCGTGATGCTTGGCGGTGATGACGATGTATTTCATGCCGGCATCGCGCGCGAGCCGGACCCATTCGTCGGCGTTGAAATTGGTCGGATTAAAATTACCCGCGCCTTCCTTGCGATAAGTTGGAATCGGGATTTTCAAAATGCGCTGGATGTGTTCCGCGTAACCGCCGCCTTTCCGGCCATGAAATTCGTTTCCCAAACCGGAATAGACGCCCCAATGAATGAACATGCCAAACCGCGCGTCGCGCCACCACGCGAGCCGCGCATCCAAATTCGTCTGCGAATCGCGCCACCATTGGACCTGCGGACTATCCTTTGACGGCAGATCAAAAACATAACTGGCTGATCCGGCAACTTCATCGGCAGCGGCCGCCGTGGTGCAGCATGGCGCCGCCAAAAGGATGAATTGAAGCAGGCGAAAAAATGATTTCATGGCGTTACGAAATGGAACGATGGCCGCCGGCATCGGGCGTCAATTGGGAAATTTCAGACTGGCCAATGAAGCTGTCGGAATGCTGGAAAGGTCTTCCTGATAAAAATGCCACCCGCGTTTGGCCGTGTCATAGGTGGTGATTTCATACATGGTTTCAATCTTGGTCCAAAAAACCGAGCCGTCCGCCCGCAGCTCGTTGCCGCCGTCTGGAAAGGAAGTTCCGCGACGCTTGTGAACCGCCGACCAGGTTGCGGGAGAAACGGTCTTGTCGTAGTAGACATCTTCCGCCGCCAGCAACCAGCCGGGTCTGGCATTGGCCAGTTTCACCGGACTTAACGAGGCGAAAGTTCCCGCGACATTGACCCAGTTGGTGACGCCGCCCAAATACTGATAGCCAATCTGCCACTGATACGGTGTCGTGCCGGTGTTGAGGCTGGCGAGTCCGCCGTTTTCTTCGGGGCACACCCAAATGGAGGCGTTGTTTGTTTTCGTCGGATCAAGACCGACGGATTTGGATTCCGTGGCCGAGTCATCGTTCAACGCGTGGAGGTTGTAATTGGCGCCGGCGTGCCGGGCGGAAAAAAGCTTTTCATTGTTCTCACCCGCATAAATCGTCAGGCCGATGCCGACTTGTTTCAAATTATTCAGACATTGAATGCGCCTGGCCCTTTCCTTGGCGCCGGCCAGCGCCGGCAGAAGCATCGCCGCCAAAATCGCGATGATGGCAATCACCACGAGCAGTTCAATCAACGTAAATCCGCCGCCGGAAAGTTTTGGGGGCGTTGTCATGGTAAATTAAAATCGCAGCACAACCACGGCGTCAATGGGGTCAATTGGATCCGGCGGTTGGGGCGGCAAATCAATGGCACGTCCTTCGGCGGTTCGGGAATCGGGATGTCCGCCGCGCGCACATTGGAAGCCAGCAAAACTGCGGCGACGAAACCGAAACTTGAGTTTTTCATTTCAATCAATTTCCAGTGCGCCGATGAGCTTCAAAACAATCGTCGAAGAAATTTTGTCCGGCGCGGCCTTCGGCAGGGAAATCGTCACGCCATCAGCGTCATTCTCCGTGACCAGTCTTTTATGCCAGCCCAGAAAATTCGGCTTCAAGAGATGCGCCTTCGCAATTTTGTTTTTCAAACCGGGAACCACCAGCCTGCCGTCCGCCGGCCAGTCGAAGACGTGCAGGTAAAGCGTGTTCCCTTTTTGCGTGACGCGGCCCCATGACGGCTGCGTCTTCAGCGGGCTTTTCGCTGTTCCGTAAATCGCCTTGCCGTTCACCTTCATCCAGTCGCCCATTTCTTTGAGCCGTTCGACGGACGGTCCGGGAATCAAACCTTCGCTCGTCGGCCCGACATTCAGCAAAAAATTTCCGCCCTTGCTGGCGATGTCCACCAGGTTGCGAATCAAAGTCCCGGTGCTTTTCCATTCGTGGTCATAGGAGCGAAATCCCCATGTGCGATTCATGGTCATGCACGTTTCCCAATCCGTCGCCAGCGAGTTGGTCGGGATTTTATTTTCCGGCGTGCCGAAATCGCCCGTGATTTTTTTTGAGTCGAGCCGGTTGTTGCTGATGATGTCCGGCTGCATTTTCAGCAGCGGCAAAAGTTTTTCCGCGCGCTCCGGCGTCATGCCAATCGGCGTGTCCCACCAGATCACGGCGACTTTCCCATAGTTGGAAAACAGTTCCTTGATCTGCGGGATGTCCACGTTCGCGATGAACTGGTCCATGTCGCCGTCCTGCTGCGGATCCCAATGTCCGCCGCTAGCCGCGCCGCCGGGATGATTCCAGTCTTGCGCCTGCGAATAATAAAATCCGAGCTTGATGCCGCCCTTTGCGCAGGCATCCGCCAGTTCCTTCAACGGGTCGCGCTTGAACGGCGTCGCGTCGTATATGTTGAAGGAACTCGCCTTGGAATGAAACATCGCAAAGCCGTCGTGATGTTTCGCCGTGATGACGATGTATTTCATGCCGGCGTTTTTGGCGATGGCGACCCATTCCTTGGCGTTGAATTTTTCCGGGTCGAACTGCGCCGGCAGTTTTTCATAGTCGGCCATGGAAATCCTTCCACGGTTCATGATCCATTCCGCGCCGCTGCGCGTGACGTTCGTGCCGTCCCACACGCCGGCCGGCACGGAATAGACGCCCCAATGGATGAACATGCCAAAGCGCGCCGCGCGCCACCATTTCATACGCGCGTCATGGGTCGGGCCGTAATCCTGCCGCCACATCTCATAGGCGGGATTGTTGGTGTCCGTCGGGGCGGAATAGGAAAACGACGGCGCGGGACCGTTCGTGCTGGCAGCGGGCGCGTTGGAGGCAAACAAGGAAATGGAGGCGGTGATCACTGCCGCCGCCAGACGCAGCGTGGGAGCCAGAATATGTTTCATAGGGATGGATTGCTAAAATCAAATGATGCGGACGCCGCCGCATCCGTCAAGGTTTCCAAGCTTGAACATTCGTTCTATGGCGGACCGCTTCCGAACCGGAATGATGGCCGGTTTTGGTTTTGCGGAGAGTGACCGGCAAATCCAGCCGCGCGAATTTTCAAAGCGACGGCGGACGCTTCTCCTTCTCCGTGGCAGGCACCCGTCACCAGGTCCAGTAAAAGGCGAAATACCAGAGCGTGTGCCGGTCGCCGGCCACGCTGTGGCCCGCGCTGAACAGCAGGCTGAAATGCTCGTTGACGTTGTAGGAACCGCCGAAATTGAGCGCGGCAAATCCTTGGTCATCGTCCGTGTCCCGGCCCTGCGCAAATAACTCGCCGCCCAAGGTGAGATGTTTTCCGAAATCGCGCTGCACCAGCCAGCCGCCAAAAGGATAGTCGCGCTGGCCGGGCGCGGAATTCAATGCCGCGCCGCCGCCGCCGTAAGTCGTCCACGGCCCGAAACTTTTTTGCACCCACAGCGGCAACCGAAACCAAGTCTGTCCATTGCCCAGGCCCCGGCTGGAATTGCCGGTCGGCAATTCAATTAGCGGGAAAATTCCGATTTGCGGCCAGCCGTTCGTTTCATGCAGGAACCGGTATTTGATGCCAAACTCGGTGTCGCCCAGTCCGGAAACAGTCGGCAAGCCTTCGCCGGCCACCGTGGTCATCGGCACGATCAAATGCAGTTGCGTGTCGGGCAGCACGCCATAATTCAATTCCACGGCCGGACCATCGAAGTTATAGTCGCCGCTGGCGTAGTCGCCCACAGTGAACAGATACGCTTCCCAATGCTGGAAATCCACCGGCTCCGGATCATCGGTCAAGAACGGCGGGCCGGCGAGGAGGCGCACCGCCAGAATCAGATTCAGGCCGGCGGCCAGCACGGTGATTTTGACGGCATGGTTCACAAAGGTCCGGTGATCATGCTTGGACGGCATTTGCCGCTTGCTTTGTCATTTTGACAGACTTTATGCAAATGGCCTGCACGTCAAGAAAAAGACGCGTCGGTCTGGGATTATGTCTTTGACAAACTTTGTGGGGGTAGGGACGCCGCGCTGCGGCGTCCCCGTCCGCCAGGACGGAACGAACGTGGTAAAAGGCCGTTTTTCTCGTCACCGACGCTGCGCCCGGCGACGCGGACAGCGCAGCGCGCTGTCCCTACTTGATAGATAGTTTGTGAATGACATAATCCCACGTCGGTCATGCAATTTATTTTGGCCGGCCCCGCAAACTTCACTCCCTCATTAAAACATTGTCAGGGGAGCGCCGGCTAAATCCGAAATAGAAATGGGAGCGCACCCGCCTCGGGTGCTGTTTTGCGCGCCCTCGCGGAAAACCTGCGTTGCCGGAGACCGGCGGTTCACCCTTTCTTGCCATTTTTTTTCGCCCCGCTTGGGGCGCATCTTGACACTGCCCCCGAATTGGTAGGGCAAACCTGCCGGTTTGCCGCCACAGCATGGCAAATGGAGCGCCGGACATCGCGGCGGCGCGGCAGCGCCGCCCTACCGGGGGCAGTGTCAAGATGCGCCACCCGCTTGTTATTTTGGCGAAAAAGCTTGACTCCTTTGCGTCATTATCATTAAATCAACTTCGCAAGACATGAGGGAATTCCTAAAATTCAGTGGTCTCGCCGCGACCGCCGCAACCCGACCGCCGCAACCCGACCGCCGCAACGGCGCAACCGCGCAATAGTGCGGGGAATTTTTTCGCACAAATCAGCCTCCATCCGTCGCGGCCGCCTGCACCGCGACGATTGCCCCGAAACTCCCGCCGTTGCCCCGGTTTTGACAACCACTGCCCCGAATTTTGGTCGGTCGGTCGTCCTCGCGAGCCGCGCTGCCCCGAAACTAAAACCTCCCGCCCCGCTTTTGTGAATGCTTGCCCCGACTTTGACAGTCACCGCCCCGGACTTCAAAACGCCTGCCCCGGGAGCATGAGCCGTTGCCCCGGCGGTTTTTGGCTTTGCCCCGGTTTTCAGACCCTTGCCCCGTTTGTGAAAACCGTTGCCCCGGTTTATGGGACGCCGCGCCTGTTTCATAATCTGCTGCCGCAAAGCATTTTGCATATACTGGTAGGGACGCCGCGCTGCGCCGTCCGGTCATCGCCGCGCGATGACCCTGCCACAACCTTCAACCTTCAACCTTGAACTAACATGAATCGCCCGCACATACCCGTTCCCATCATCACCCACAACGGCGGCCTCATCATTGCCGCCGCCAAAGCCCACCCGGAAATCGCCGCGCGATTGACCGCCGCCGCAATCACGGCTGCCGACGCGCTCTGCCAGAAAGTTTCCGGCGATGTCGCCGGGCAGAAAGGCGCGAAAGGCGAACTCGGCAACCTGACCACCGCGCAAACCGATAATTTGAACACCCTGCATCAGTGCCTGGCGCAGGCGGCCAAGACCGCCAAGCTCGCCTTCCCCGGCCAGACCGTGAAGCTGCATCAGGAATTTCAGATCGGCCCGCATGACGCCAACGACCTCGGCTCGTATCTGGGTCGCGTGGACATCGTGCTCGGCTCAATCGCCAATGCGGCAAACCTGGCCGCGCTGAAGCTCAAGGGCTGGACGGATGCCGAGACCACGGCCTTTCAAACCGCGCGCGATGCTTTTGGCCCCGCCCAGCAATACCGGGTCAAATCCATCGGCGGTGCAAAGGACACCACCACGCAAAAGAACGCCGACGCCGCGACGCTTTACGAAAATCTTTTGACCATTCAAAACGCCGCCGGTCTGGAATGGCCGGCCACGGACCCGGCCAACGCCGGCGTGCGCGGAGAATTTCTGCTTGGCATTTTCCCGCCCGACCACGGCGGCAACCACGCGCCGCCGACACCGCCGCCCGCAACACCGGCGAAATAATTTCATGAACCCCGAAAAACTTAAGATGAGACCTGTGCAAAAGCACTCAACCGTAGCGGCGTCTCGGCAGAGCGCCGCAAGACCTTGGAAATTGAAGAGTGCGGCTTTCTGCCGAAAGCCGCTACGCCCCTTTTGCAGGGTTCTCAAGACATCTGAAGCCATTCCCGGCGGACATTCAGCGGCGCGCTCATGCGCCCGCCGGTTCCAGCGCGAGCGCGCCCAAGCCCGAACGACGGCGCAATTCCCGCAAATGCTCATAAACCATCTGGCGGTAGCGCGACTCCCGCTCCACCTTGGCTTCGTAAAACCCGGCCCAACGGATGAAATCGCGCGACTGCTCCAATTCGCCGGCCTTGAAGCAGTGATAGAAGTCGGCGGACAACAAGCCGTATTGCTCCTCCAGCGCCGCCAGTTCGGCATCCAATCCGTGAATGTCCCGAATAATGTCTTCGCGTTTCATGGTTGCAAATTACCGCATCATTTCACCGGCGGCAAGCCATTAACGGCCGACGCCGGCGTGCGCGGAGAATTTCTGCTCGGCATCTTCCCGCCCGACCACGGCGGCAACCAAGCAACGCCACCCGCGCCGCCGACTCCACCAGCGAAATAAACCAACAATTAATCAAACCATGAAAACAAATTCTTCAATCATCGTGCCACTCATCGTGAGTGGCTTTCTCGCAACCGCCACTTTCGCCTTTGCCCAAGGCACCCTCACGCCGCCGGGTGCCCCCGCACCGACGATGAAATCGCTCGACCAAATCGAGCCGCGCATACCCATTACGTATGATGGTTACAATATCAACAAACCCGGCTCATATTATGTTACCACCAATCTCACTGGCAGTCCTTACGGTGTTCCCGGCAGTCCTTACGGCATTCAAATTGCCAGTGACAACGTCACCGTTGATCTTAATGGCTTCACACTACAAGGGGTGCCAGGCTCTTACTCTGGAGTCTATATCAATGGAAGCCACACCAATATCACCGTGCGTAACGGCATAATCACCGGATGGGGCGGTAACGGCGTCACTTGGAACTACCCGTCCACTCCCCCGCCACAAAATGTCGTTTTGGAGCATCTCACCGTCTATGCAAACGCGAATCACGGAATCGTCACTGGCAATGGCTGTATTGTGTCCGATTGCTTGGTGGTGAATGATGGGTTCGATGGGATTTTTGTGTATGGTAATGGTTCGCAGATCATTGGAAACACGCTCATCGGAAATGCAGCTAACACTGATGGTGGTGCGGGCATTGGAGTCGAAGGCTCGAACAATCGGATTGAAGGTAATCACGTAACAGGAACTGCCTCGTCAAGAGCGTTCGGATATGGAATCGAATGCGATACCAGTGGTTTTATCAACAACATTATCATCAAGAATAGCGTGTCGGGCAATGGCGCGAACAATTATTCCGTAGCCAGTGGCAATGATGTCGGACCTGTCGGCACTGCCGCCACATCTACCAGCCCTTGGGCAAACATTTCTCACTAATTCGCAATTCAGATGCAACCCAACGCATTCTTATGAAACGGCTCATTTTCTTGGTGCTCGCGGTTGGCTTTGCTTTGCACACTGAAGCTGCTTCCACCGTTGACGCCGCCAATCGTTACGCTTACGGCGCAAACGTCGGCTGGCTGGATTGGCGCGGTGACACCAACAATGGTGCTGTCATTGGCGATTACGTTTGCTCCGGTTACATTTACTCCGCAAATGTGGGCTGGATCAATTTGGGCGGCGGCAGTCCGACCAACGGGATTCGTTACCTGAATCTTTCCGCAAGCGACTTTGGCGTGAACCAGGACGGCCTCGGCAATTTGCGCGGCTACGCTTGGGGCGCAAACATCGGCTGGATCGCCTTTGAAAATACCGGCGCGCCCAAAGTAGATTTATTCACCGGCGACTTGAACGGCTATGTCTGGAGCGCCAATTGCGGCTGGATCAGTTTGAGCAATGCCGTCGCCTATGTGCAGACGGACACGATTACGCCAGGGGCGATGGATACCAATGGACTGCCCATTGCGTGGGAGATGAATTACTTCGGACACACGAGTGTTGATCCTAATGCTGATCTCGACCACGACGGCATATCCAACTTGCAGGAATATCAGGCAGGCACGAATCCGAATGATGCAAAGGACTCTTTGCGCATCACGGCCAGCGGAGTGAGTTTCGTGAGCGGCAACGACAATGACACGTTGGTTTGGAACAGCCACCCGTCCCGGCAATATCGGATTCAGCAACGCACGAATCTGATTAGTGCAATCTGGATAGATGCCGGGGTGCTGCTCTCGCCGGATTCCGGCACGAACACCACGCGGACGCTTCAGTTTTCCGGTCCAGCATCACAACGCTTTTTCAGAGTCCTAGCGATTAAACCACTCGCACCTTAAAAGGTAAATTAAGACCAGAAGGCAAACAAATATATGAAAACTCATTCAATCAGTAGAGGCTTGTCTATTTTGACATTCATGTTCTGTGTGTTTCTCTCAAGAGGGTCCTTGGCGGCGGTGCAGCCATGGGGCACGCCATTGGGTTCATTCAATGGTGTCGTTAATTATTCCAATGACCCTTTAACCATGCCCAGCCCAGAGCCAAATAATTACATTAACGGTCACTACATAGGAGAGGAGTGGCAGTGCGTTGAATATCCTCGACGTTATTATTATACCATCTATCAAATGGATCTATATAGCCTTGGTGGCTCGATGAATGCCCGTGATTTTTTCAGTCACGCAGCAAATATGCAACTAACACCCTATGCCAATGGCGGCATAAATGCGCCGCAGGTTGGTGATATCCTCTGCTTCAGTGAGACGGGCTCAGGGCTCGGTCATGTCGCAATCATTCGGGCCGTCGGCTCAAGCACGGTTACAGTAATCCAGGAGAACGTGAAGCAAGGCGATACAGGCCCGAACGGCACTGACGACAACTACTCGTTTGCTTACAACTCCTCTACGAAAGTCGTCGACGTTCTAAGCGCTGGATCATCTCACCTTGGCACAACCTTTTACTGCCAAGGCTGGCTACGTAAGAACTCTGCACAAACGCTCCCCGATTTAACTATTTCTGGACCAGTAACAGTTTCTCCCACGAGCGTGGCTTCAGGGGGCACGATTCGAGTAGATTGGACAGAAAAAAATATAGGCACGGCTGCGAGCACTCCAGCGCATCATACAAAGATTTATTTATCTGCCAACCAATATGGAACAACGTATCTGGTTAGTGGCCCCTATGCGGTGTATACGTTGGGAGTTGGTGCAACGCAAGGTTATTACGATCCCGCCATCGTGGTGCCTGCTTCAATTCCGGCCGGAAATTATTATGTCACAGCATTTGTTGACTGCAATCAAGAGGTTTCAGAAGGAAGCAATGAGGGTAATAATATCGGCAGTTCAACACCGACGACACTTGCTGTTAGTATCACGTCTACACGCATCATTTCTCTGGGCGGCAATCTTGCCTTTGGCAGCGTGGCGGTAAATTCATCCGTGCAGAGCACTTTGACCATTTACAACACCGGCAACTCGACAATGACAGTGAACAGCATCAGCTATCCCAGCGGGTTTAGCGGCAGTTGGTCCGGCACTATTGCGGCTGGCAGTTCGCAGCCTGTGACCGTGACGTTCTCACCATCTTCCGCAACGAGCTATGGCGGCACGGTGACGGTCAATTCGGATGCGACCAGCGGTGGCAATACCATCGCCGCATCAGGCACGGGCACAGTTTCACCGACGCGCATTATTTCTTTGGGCGGCAATTTGGCCTTCGGCAGCGTGACGGTAAATTCGTCCGCGCAGAGCACGTTGACGATTTACAACACCGGCAACTCGACAATGACAGTGAACAGCATCAGCTATCCCAGCGGGTTTAGCGGCAGTTGGTCCGGCACGATTTCGGCGGGCGGTTCACACGCCGTGACGGTGACGTTCTCCCCAACTTCCGCGACCAGCTATGGCGGCACGGTGACGGTCAATTCTGATGCGACCAGCGGTGTCAACACCATTGCCGCCTCGGGCACTGGCACACAGACACAACCAGCTATAACCAGTCCGATACCGGGTTCGACTCTGACTTCCTCGTCGGTGACATTCCAATGGAGCAGCGGAACAAGTGTAACAAATTATTATTTGTCTGTTGGCAACAGCTCTGGAACTAATGATATTTACGGCCAGTATCTAGGTCCTAATCTCTCCACAACAGTTACCGGCATTCCAACAGATGGGCGCATGATCTATGTGGAGCTTTTTTATGAGATTTCTGGCTCGTGGTATGTTACCGACTACACTTACATATCTGGCGGCCATACAGTCCCGGCACCGACCATTAGTGCGTTCAACGTGACTCCGCTCGGAAATTCTGTCGGTGGTCAATTTACGATCACCTACACGGTCGCAGACGCGGGTGGAGCTGGATTGAAGCAGGTTGAACTGTGGCGTTTTTCAGATAATGATGGCACCTGGACTGTTCCGCAGACCACACTTTGTTCTGGAACGAGCAGCTTTTCCGGCAACTTCTATGATACACCGCCTGTGGTTGGTGGTTACTGGTATGGCCTGCATGTGGTGGACGTGCAAGGCACCACCAAGGCTGAATCCGACTTTGGACTTGGTCCAATTAGCGTGGTCGTTACCAATCCTCCACCGGTCACGAAAATCATCAGTCTCAGCGGCAATATGGCCTTTGGTAACGCGACAGTGGGAACATCGGCGCAAAGCACTTTGACAATTGCAAACACCGGCAACTCGACTCTGACTGTCAGCGGCATCAGCTATCCGAGCGGGTTTAACGGCAACTGGTCAGGCGCGATTGCGGCTGGTGGTTCACAGCCTGTGTCCGTGACATTCTCCCCAACTTCCGCGACCAGTTACGGCGGCACAGTGACGGTCAATTCGGATGCGACCTTTGGTGTCAACACCACCACAGCTTCTGGCACCGGAACGCCACGTGCGCTAACCGTATCAGGCATTACGGCTGTCAACAGGACTTACGACGGCACGACCGTCGCGGCACTGAACACCATTGGTGCCACGCTTAACGGCGTGCTGGCCGGTGACACGGCAAACGTAACGCTGGTGACGAGCGGTGCCGCTGGAGCTTTTGCGAACAAGAACGTGGGAAACAACAAGTCCGTGAACATCAGCGGACTCACGTTGAGCGGCAGTGCCGCCGCGAATTATACGCTGACGCAGCCGACCGCGACGGCCAACATAGCTCCAGCCGGGTTGAACGTCAGTGGGCTGACGGCCAGCAGCAAGGTCTATGACGGCACTATGAACGCCACGATCACCGGCACGCCTGCGCCCAGCGGAGTGCTTGCCAGCGATTCAGTTTCTTTCAGCGGCACAGCCAGCGGCAACTTTGCAAGCAAAGCTGTGGGCAATAGTAAAACGGTCACCGTTAGCGGACTGACCTTGAACGGCGCTGATGCCGGCAACTACACGCTGAATTTACCGACCTTGACCGCAAACATCACGTCAGCTGGGTTGAACGTCAGCGGGCTGACGGCCAGCAGCAAGGTCTATGACGGCACAACGAGCGCCACGATCACCGGCACACCTGTGCCCAGCGGAGTGTTTGGCAGCGATGCAGTTTCCTTCAGCGGCACGGCCAGCGGCAACTTCGCAAGCAAAGCTGTAGGCAATAGCAAACTGGTTACGGTCAGCGGGCTGACTTTGAGCGGCCCCGATGCCGGCAACTACACGCTGAGTTTGCCTACCTTGAACGCGAACATCACGCTGGCCGGATTGAACGTCAGCGGGCTGACGGCCAGCAGCAAGGTCTATGACGGCACAACGAGCGCCACG
>Ga0075522_10000078_pt1 | contig 56017 bp, 48 predicted proteins | sample NGEPerA_FD_74796 | JGI IMG/M metagenome (GOLD analysis project Ga0075522, IMG submission 74796) | Arctic peat soil microbial communities from the Barrow Environmental Observatory site, Barrow, Alaska, USA - NGEE PermafrostL2-A | ecosystem: Environmental > Terrestrial > Soil > Wetlands > Peat ... | reverse complement strand
GCCGCCTCGAGGCGGCCTCTGGAGTGGCGCGAGGAGATTGGCTCGACCCCGCGTTTCTCGACCGCATGCTCGCGGCGCTCGACGGTTTCGCGGCGCGGGCGCCGCTGAAGGCTCTGCCGCGACCGGCGGCCCGCCTGTGGCCGCGCCTGGGAGAGCGGCCCGGTGCGTCCTGCCACCGGGACCAAGGCCCCGGAGGCTGATGCCATTCGGCTCTGGGTCGGCCAGGCGGTTTGCCGCACCGTGCTTGCCACACCTGCAAGGAGCGCAGCGATGTCAGAACATGAGTCCGGCCAAGCCTCGGTGACCGAGCGGGTCGCCGACGGTCTGGACCTCCGGGGCCGACTTCGCGACGCGCGCGGCGACATCACAGTGTTCGCCGACCGCAGGGAGGCGGGCCGCCGTCTTGCGCAGCTGCTGGCCACGTCCCAATTCGACGATCCCCTCGTGATCGCTCTTCCCCGTGGCGGAGTGCCGGTCGCCTTCGAGGTGGCCGCTGCACTCGATGCTCCCCTCGACATCCTCGTGGTCCGCAAGCTTGGCGTTCCGTGGCAGCCCGAATTGGGCATGGGGGCTGTCGGCGAAGGCGGTGTTCGCACCTTCAACGCATCGGTCATCGCAGCCGCGGGGCTCACCGACGCGGCTGTGAATGAGGTCATCGCCCGCGAGGAGACTGAGATGGCTCAGCGCGTACAACGGTATCGTCGGGCACGGCCGCGAGAGCCGGTGACGGGTCGCACCGTCATCCTCGTTGATGACGGCCTCGCCACCGGATTCACGGCTCGAGCTGCGGTTGACTTCCTCCGCCGCGAGAAAGCGCGCCGAATCGTTGTGGCAGTGCCGCTCGCGCCGGCGGAGACGATCGCTGAGATGGCCCAGCTTGTCGACGAGGTCGTGTGTCTCGAAGCTCCCCGGGGCTTCAGCGCCGTGGGCCAGTTCTATCGAGACTTCACGCAGGTGAGCGATCAGGACGTCGCCGACCTGCTCGCTCTATCTGACGCTCACGGCGTCACCGAGAACGTCAACATCCTCATCGACAAGTGTCGACTTGAGGACAATCTCACAGTCCCAGACGGCGTGCGGGGCGTCGGGAGTGGGAAGCGATAACCTGAGGAGGGTGCGATGCCTGTGTACGAATATGCGTGCACAACGTGCGGCGAGCGGTTCGAACTGGTCACGACCTTCGCCGAGCACGAGAAGCTCCATGACCAGCCACCACCGTGCCCGCACTGCAACGGTCGCGAAACCCACCAGCTCATCAGTATCTTCCACGGCAAGGTCGCGTCCGGCGCCGCTGGCGAGTAATCCCGGACGCACCGCGCAGGACCAATGGCCCTACCGCGGGTGGGCAGGCCGCGCATACGCTGGCGACGCCCAGGGCGTCGTCGGTGTCACCAACGACATTGTCTTGAAACAGCGTGCTGAACCGCGCAACATCGACCGCGACATCACGGCTGCTCTGCATCGCCTGGCAGACATCGACGCGCACTCCGTGCACGTCACCGTCAGCGATGGTGTGGCCACGCTGACCGGCCGTGTCTCCTCATGGGGCGAGGTCAACGCCGCCCGTCGAGCTGCGGCTGCTGCGCCCGGCGTCCAGCGCGTCGCTGTCCACCTCCGGGTCGAGCCTGCTCCGGTCCCTGTCTGACGCCTGAGCCCACTCCGGGTGACGACCACCGGCCTGGCAAAAAAAGACCGGGCGCCGGCTCCCTTGCGCGGACGTCAAGCGCCGATCAGCACCCCACCCGCCGCTGTTCAGACCGTCCCTGGTCATGGGGCTGACCTCGACACCGAGCCACGCCGGGCGGGAGCCGACGTGGGCGGGCTGGGGCCTTGTGCCCAGCGCTGTCGGGTCCGACGCCTCTATCGCTCGCTCCGCGAGAGGGTGACGATTGGCCATCGACGTCAGAAGTAATCTTGAGGGTGCTCCCATGGCTCAACGACCTCCCACTTCCGAGATCGAAACCCGTCCTGACCTCTGGGGGCCGTTCTCGGTCGCCGGCCGCAACGCGCTCGTCACCGGTGCTGCCAAGGGCATCGGTCGTGGCATCGCCGATCGGCTTGCTGAGGGCGGAGCGAATGTGCTCATTGCCGATATCGACCTTGCCGCGGCGCAGCATGTTGCCGAGCACTTGGCCCAGGACGAAGGACGACCGGTGGCGATGCGTGTCGATGTCAGCAGCGAAGCCGACTGCGAAGCTGCGGTCCAGCGCTGCATTGAGGAGTTCGGTTCCCTTGACCTCCTCGTCAACGATGCCGGAATCTTCCCGAGCAGCCCGGTATTGGAGATGAGTCCGGAGTTCTTCGACCGCGTGCTGGCCATCAACCTGCGTGGGCTCGTGTTCATGTCAAAGGCCGCCGGTCTCCAGATGGTGAGACAGGGTCGTGGCGGCAAGATCGTCAACATCGCCTCCATCGATTCGGTGCACCCATCACTTCCTGGGTTGGCAGCGTACGACGCCAGTAAGGGCGGGGTCCTCAGCTTCACCAAGAACTTCGCGCTGGAGATGGCGCCACATCATGTCACCGTCAATGCCATCGCTCCCGGCGGCATCGCCACGGAGGGAACTTCGCAACCAGTGACTGGCCTGACCAAGGAACAGACTGACGCGATGATGGCAGCGTTTACACAGCGCATTCCAATGAAGCGCATGGGGGTTCCTGACGACATCGCCAAGGTGGCTGTCTTCCTGGCATCGTCTGCCGCCGATTACATGACGGGCGCGCTCATCGTTGTCGACGGCGGCATGCTGCTGTCGTAGGTGAGACGGGCTACGCGCTGTGCAGACTTCAACAGGTGTTCGGCGCCGATCAGCGCGGTCGCTCCCGGCGCCCGGTCCGCCATCGATACGCTGGTGGTTGCGGTGCCACCGGAGGTGGCGTGATGACAGCGAGACGGCGGCCGCCGCCCACTGCACCCCGCAGCGACGAACCAACCGGGCAGATGACGTCCGCGACCCGTTGATCGGCATGTCGACGACGTTGACGACGAGGCGGTCGTAGGCGAGGGTTCGCTGATCAGCCAGCACCACGCGGTTGTCTGCGAGATCAACCCGCTCCACCGCCACCTGCAGAGATGCGGCGACTGCAGCCGTGCCATGACCTGAGCGGGAGTGCCATCCTCAAAAGCGACCGGCTCATCCATGCCACGATCCTGCGGGCGCCCCCCAGCAAGGCGGCCAGGGCTGTGGGTCACGTCGGCCACATCAAGCTCGGCGCTCGCCTCCCGCAGCGCCTTTGGCGACGCCAGAAGTGACAGGTGGCCCGGCTAAGTGTGGACCTTTGGCCGTGTCCGAAACCGCGGGGAAGCGCGAAGGTAGCGGGCAGTGCGGTCACCGAACAGGAGAAGGTTGTGAGTGAAATCCCCCAGCGTGGCGCAGCGCCCGCGACGCGACTGACGGTCGCGGCCATCAAGGAGACGGCGCCGGGCGAGCGTCGCGTGGCCCTGACCCCTGACACCGTCGCCCGACTCCAGCAAGCCGGGCTCGATGTCTTGGTCCAGGCGGGTGCGGGGATCGCGGCCGGGTTCAGCGATTCCGATTACGTCGGTGCCGGCGCAAGCGTGGTCCCACTTGACGAGGCCATGGCCCGGGCAGACGTGATCCTCACCGTCGGCACGTTCTCCGCGGAGCGCGCTCGCCGCTTGCGAGCCGGGCAGACGACCATCGGTATGTTCAGGCCGCTCGCCGCGCCCCAGCTCGCGCAACAGCTCGCTGACCAAAACGTGACCATGATCAGCCTGGACGGCCTAACGCGCACCATCAGTCGCGCGCAGTCGATGGATGCCCTGTCGTCCCAGGCCAATGTGGCGGGATACAAGGCCGCTCTCGTCGCAGCCAATGCGTTCGGGCGGTTCTTCCCGATGCTGATCACCGCCGCCGGCACGTCCAAGCCCGCAGATGTCCTTGTGATCGGCGCGGGCGTCGCGGGGCTGCAGGCGATGGGCACCGCTCATCGGCTGGGCGCCGTGGTCACCGGCTACGACGTGCGGGCCGAGACGCGCGCCGAGATCGAATCGGTTAGCGCCCGCTACCTGGAGCTCGACGCCGTCGGCGCGGCCGCCGGTCAGGGTGGCTACGCACGTGCCCTCACATCCGAGGAGCAGACGGTTCAGCAGGAGGAGCTCAACGCCCACGTCGCCCGCTTCGACGTCGTCATCACCACCGCGCAGGTTCCCGGGCGGCGCCCGCCGCTGCTTGTCACCGCCGCGGCGCTGGCCACGATGCGCGCCGGGTCGGTGCTGGTGGACCTCGGGGCGAGCACGCTCGGCGGCAACGTCGAAGGCTCGGTCCCGGGTGAGACGATCGTCACCGAGAACGGGGTCACCGTCATCGGCGCCGACAACCTGCCGGCCCAGATGCCCACGGCGGCGTCCGTGGCGTTCTCGCACAACGTCGCCGCCCTGCTGCTGCACATCGTCCACGACGCTGCCCTGCTGATCGACCTCGCCGACGAGATCCAGGCCGGCGTCGTCATCACCCATGATGGTGAGGTGGTGCATCCTGTCGTGCGCGAGACTGTCACCCCCGCCCCGGTGCTGGTGGGTGCTCGGTGAGCGCGGGATTGCTCAGCGATATCAGCATCTTCGTCCTTGCACTGCTGGTCGGCTTCGAGGTCATCAGCAAGGTACCCTCAACCCTCCACACGCCCCTGATGTCGGCGTCAAACGCGATCCACGGCATCGTATTCGTCGGCGCCATGGTGACGGCCGCCGAGGCCGCCAACGCGGCGGGCTACGTGCTCGCGTTCCTGGCATCCGCCTTCGCGGCCATGAATGTGGTCGGCGGGTTCATGGTCACGGACCGGATGCTTCAGATGTTCCGCCAGAAGCCGGTGCCGGCAAAGGCTGACGACGCGCGGAAGGCCACCTGAGACCTCATGGACGCGATCACCACGGCGGTCGCCCTTGCGTACCTCGCCGCAGCCGTCGCCTTCGTTGTGGGCCTTCACCGCATGAACTCACCTGCTACCGCTCGCCGCGGAAACCAACTCTCAGCGGCTGGGATGATCCTCGCCGTCGCCGCTACCCTGCTCAAGGTCATCAACGATGGCGCCATCACGGGCACGGGCTGGGCGGTCCTGGGTGCTGGCGCAGTCGTCGGAGCTGGCGCCGGCCTGCGCACGGCGCAGCGGGTGAAGATGACCGCGATACCACAGCTGGTCTCCCTCTTCAACGCCGTGGGTGGTGGTGCGGCGGCCCTCGTCGCCCTCGCCGGCTTCGTACGCCTCAGCGGGCTCGAGAACTCCTCGATCCCGACACGCGTGATGGTGGCAACCATTCTCGACGTCATCATCGGTGGCGTCACCTTCTCCGGGTCACTGATCGCCGCCGGCAAGCTGCAGGGATGGATCAGCGGGCAACCCCTCGTCTTTCCCGGCGCGCGGGTCCTCACGGCGGTGCTCGCAGTTGTGGCCGTCGGTGGTAGCGCCTACCTGCTGACAGGGGCCGACAGCATCGCGCTGCTGATCGTCGTCACCGGGGCTGCCCTGGTCTTCGGGGTCACCATGGTCCTGCCCATCGGCGGCGCCGACATGCCGGTCGTGATCTCTCTGCTCAACGCCTTCACCGGCATCGCCGTGGCTATGGCGGGCTTCGTCATCGACAGCTCCGCCCTGATCATCGCGGGCGCGCTGGTCGGAGCATCCGGCGGCATCCTTACCAAGCTGATGGCCGACGCCATGAATCGCTCGATCCCCAACATCATCTCTGGTGGCTTCGGAACCGGGGACGCGGCCGTTGCTGCCCTGCCGGGAACCGGCGCCGATGTCCGGCGACTCTCGGTGGAGGATGCAGCCATTCAGCTCACCTACGCCAGTCGGGTGATCATTGTCCCCGGCTATGGACTGGCTGCGGCGCAGGCGCAGTATGAGGTGCGCGAGCTCGCGGCCCTGCTCGAGTCTCGCGGCGCCACCGTTTGGTTCGCGATTCACCCGGTCGCCGGGCGCATGCCGGGTCATATGAACGTCCTGCTGGCTGAGGCCAATGTTCCCTACACGCTGCTCAAGGAAATGGACGAGATCAACCCGGACTTTCCCAACGCGGACGTGGCTCTGGTCGTCGGAGCCAACGACGTGACCAACCCCGCCGCGCGGAGGCCCAACACGCCGGTCTCGGGCATGCCCATCCTCGACGTGGACAAGGCCAAGAACATCATCGTGATCAAGCGATCCATGGGTTACGGATACGCCGGTATCGACAACGAGCTCTACACCAACCCGAAGACGGGCATGCTGTTCGCTGACGCCAAGCGTGGCCTCAGCGATATCACAGCGGCGATCAAGGCGCTCGTCGCCGTCTGACCCTGCCGGCTCGAGTGGCGCGTGGGGTACCCGACTTTGCACGGGTCCATGGTCCCCTCTTCCAGTGACCTCTGCCCCTGTCGGCTCGGCGCCCGCCACCCTACCGTGATCTGAGAGTTGCGCGAGGAGCCGATCGGCATCGCCGCCTCCGGCAGCTTGGATTCACCCACGCAGGAGGAAGACCATGACGCTCACTTTGGAACCAACACCGGTTGAAACGGCGCCGGTCAAAGGGCCGACAACATACGCAGCGCCGGGGCAACCCGGGAGCCTCGTGTCCCTCAAGCCGCGCTATGACAACTTCATCGGCGGACGCTGGGTGGCGCCCGTGTCCGGGCAGTACATGACCAACGTCAGCCCGGTTACCGGGAAGCCATTCTGCGAGGTCGCCAAGTCGACAGCCGCGGACGTCGAACTGGCACTCGACGCAGCGCACGCCGCCAAGGTTGCCTGGGGAGAGACATCCCTTGCCGACCGTGCCGCGGTGCTCAACCGCATCGCCGACGCACTCGAGGCCAACCTCGAGATGCTCGCCGTGGCGGAGAGCTGGGAGAACGGCAAGCCGGTACGCGAGACGCTGGGAGCCGACCTACCTTTGGCAATCGACCACTTCCGCTACTTCGCCGGTGCCACCCGGTCGCTTGAAGGACGCACCACAGAGATCGACAAGGACACCGTGGCCTACCACTTCCACGAGCCGCTCGGCGTGGTTGGGCAGATCATTCCGTTCAACTTCCCGCTGCTGATGGCTGCCTGGAAGATCGCACCCGCCCTGGCGGCCGGCAACTGCACGGTTCTGAAGCCGGCGTCGCCGACGCCGTGGTCGATCCTCAAGCTGGCCGAGGTCATCGCCGACGTCGTCCCGCCCGGCGTGATCAACATCGTCACGGGACCCGGTGGTGAGATCGGCAAGGCCCTTGCATCCAGTCCGCGGATCGCCAAGATCGGCTTCACGGGTGAGACAACCACCGGGCGACTGATCATGCAGTACGCGGCGCAGAACCTCATTCCCTCCACTGTTGAGCTCGGTGGAAAGTCGCCGAACATCTTCTTCGCTGACGTGATGGCAGCCGACGACGACTTCCTCGACAAGGCGATCGAAGGGCTCGTGCTCTATGCCTTCAACAAGGGTGAGGTCTGCACCTGCCCATCGCGCGCGCTCATCCAGGAGTCGATCTACGACAAGTTCATGGCGCGCTGTCTCGAGCGCATCCGTCTCATCAAGCAGGGCAACCCGCTTGATCCCACCACAATGCTCGGCCCACAGGTCTCCATACAGCAGCTCGAGAAGATCAGCTCGTACGTGGACATTGGCCTCCAGGAAGGCGCCGAGTGCCTGATCGGCGGCAAGCGCACGCCGATCGACGGGGAGTTCGCCGACGGCTACTACTACGAGCCGACGGTTCTCAAGGGCCACAACAAGATGCGCGTCTTCCAGGAGGAGATCTTCGGGCCGGTACTCGCGGTCACGACCTTCAAGGACGAGGCCGAAGCTGTCGAGATCGCCAATGACAGCCTCTACGGTCTTGGCGCCGGCGTCTGGACTCGGGACGGCAGCCGTGCCTACCGGATGGGTCGTGCCCTCAAGGCTGGTCGCGTGTGGACCAACTGCTACCACCTGTACCCCGCAGGTGCAGCGTTCGGCGGGTACAAGATCTCGGGTGTCGGTCGCGAGAATCACCAGATGATGCTCGAGCACTACTCCCAGACCAAGAACCTGCTGGTCAGCTACAGCCCGAAGGCCCTCGGGTTCTTCTAGAAGAGGGAGGCTGCCGACGTGAGCGAGCACACCGCCACGACCGCACCGGTCGCGCGTGTGGTCGCCACGCCGGCGGCGCTGGGCTGCATCGATCGGCTCGTTGCCGAGCGCGGGCCGATCATGTTCTTCCAGTCGGGAGGCTGCTGCGATGGCAGCCTCCCGATGTGCTTCGACAAAGGCGAGCTCGTTGTCAGCGACCAGGACGTCCTGCTGGGCAGGGTCGGCGGCTGTCCCTTCTACATCGATGCCCGCCAGTACGAGGTGTGGCGGCACACACAGCTCATCCTCGACGTGGGAGCGGGAGCGCCCGAGGGCTTCTCCCTGCCTGCAAGCGAGGACGAGCACTTCATCATCCGGTCGCGCTTGCTGAGCAACGCCGTGACCGGATGGACGACGACGCAAGGCCGATAGTCGCCTGACATGCCGGGAGCTCCAGCCGGTGCGACGGCCGTCGCCGTCTCCGCCCTGCGCGTGGTCCGAGGGGGGCGCGAGGTGCTGCACGGACTGAACTTCGCGATTCCCACCGGCACGGTCGCGGGATTCATCGGTCCGAGCGGCTGCGGGAAGTCGACCCTGATGCGCGCCATTGTCGGGGTGCAGGTGGTGAAGGGCGGTACGCTGACCGTGCTCGGGGTCCCAGCCGGCAGCGCGGCGCTGCGTCGCCGCGTCGGTTACTCCACGCAGTTCCCTGCGATCTACGACGACCTCACGGTCACCGAGAACCTGCGCTACTTCGCGGCCGTGCTCGGCGCACCACCGTCGGATGTCGACCGCGTCATCACGGAGGTCTCGCTCGAGCCCCATTCCGAGGCACTGGCATCGCAGCTCTCGGGTGGCCAGCTCACTCGAGCCAGCCTCGCCGTCGCACTGCTGGGCACACCCGAGCTGCTCGTGCTTGACGAGCCGACGGTCGGCCTCGACCCCGTGACGCGCGAGGAGTTGTGGGATCTCTTCCACAGTCTCCGCGTGGATCGGCGGGTGACGCTGCTGATCACCAGCCACGTCATGGACGAGGCCGCTCGCTGCGAGACCTTGCTGCTGATGCGTGACGGTCGTATCCTCATGCGCGGCACGCCCGACGACCTGCGCGAGAACGCGGGCACTACGAACCTCGACGAGGCGTTCCTGCGGGTGATTCGGGACGCAGAGCGGAGCAGATCGTGAGCCCGCGGCTGACGCTGGCAACCGCCCGGCGGGTCGCCAACCAGTTGCGCCGCGACCCGCGAACCGTGGCGCTGATGGTCCTGCTGCCGACGATGCTGATCATCCTGTTTCGGTACGTGCTCAATTCCCAGCGGGCATTCGATGCCGTCATCCCGAGCCTGCTCTGCATCTTCCCGTTCAACATCATGTTCGTCGTCACGTCGGTGGCGACGCTTCGTGAGCGCACGACCGGCACGCTGGAGCGGTTGATGACGCTGCCGATCGGGAAGATCGATCTCCTCGCCGGCTACGCCCTGGCGTTTGGGCTCTTCGGCGTCATCGAGGTCGGCGTGGCCACCACCGTCTGCATCACGTGGCTGGGGCTCAGCGTTCAGGGGTCGGCAGCGCTGCTGGTGCTCATCGCCGTGCTTGATGCCCTGCTCGGCATGGCACTCGGCCTCCTCGTCAGCGCCTTCGCCCGCACCGAGTTCCAGGCCGTGCAGTTCATGCCGCTGTTTGCCTTCCCACAGGTACTGCTCTGCGGTCTGTTCGAGCCGCGCGACCACATGATCGGGGTGCTGTCCGGACTCTCGGACATCATGCCCCTGTCATACGCCGTGGACGCGATCAAACTGGTCACGTCCTCGACCCAGGTGAGCGCGGAGCTGGTCCGTGACATGGGCATCGTCTTCGGCTGCATCCTGATCGCGCTCCTGGGCGGCGCGGCCACGCTACCCCGGCGCACCCCGTGACACGTGCCAAAGGACCCACAACTTCGTGCCCTTCGCCCATTTCGACACCGAGGCAGGTCCGCGATGCTGATTCGATGCTCATCCAGGACTTCGTTCAGGTCAAGGCGCCCTACGCGGCCGTGCGCGATCGCCTGCTTGAGCCAGCGTCGGGCTGGCTCACCGACGGCGCCACCGACGCATACGCGGACGGAGAACGCCTGTTTCTCACCGTCACCGCGACGGGTGGCGAGGTGACGGTCGGCAAGCGCGTGCAGGTCGAGCTCGGTGCAGCCTACGCGCGCGGCGAGGGCTCCGTCGTGCGGCTGAACTGGTGGGCGACCGGTGCCCAGCGCCTCTTCCCCACTCTCGACGCCGACCTCGAGCTCATGCCGATGGGCCCTGACCAGGTCATGCTGACGCTGATGGGACGCTACGAACCGCCCTTGGGCGCGGTGGGGCGAGCCGTGGACCGGCTGGTTCTGCACCGGATCGCTGAGGCATGCATCCGCAGCTTCCTCCATCGCACCGCGGCCAACCTCGAACGCGCAACATCGGCCTGAGCCGATCTGGGAGCAGCGTTCCCATTCACATCAAGGAGGCATTCCCGTGAAAAGTGCAGTCGCCGGGCTGACCGCGATCGTGGCCGCGATCATCTTTGTGGTGGTCGGGATTATTGGCTGGAGCGTTGGCCGAGGAGCCGTCGTGGCCTCCGTGGGTGCGGTCGCCGTCCAGGTGCAGACGACCGTCCCGCATATTTACCTCACTGTGGCCACCCCGGACATGCTCAAGACGGATGTCGGACCCGCTGTTCTGCCATCCGCCGTGACGGTTCCAGCCAACAGCGACGTGATTGTCACGATCATGAACTTTGACGACGTGACGCCTTTGACCGGGGCTTACACCAAGTTCGCCATTGCGGCGGGTATCCAAGGCAAGTTCACCTCCGTGATAGTGAACCGCGCCAATCCCAACGGGCCAGCCACGGCGCCGGCACAGACCCTTGCGGCGGTTGATCCAGCAATCGTGTCGCATACCTTCACGATCCCCTCCCTCCACCTCAATGTTCCCCTCTTGGCATCCAGCCGTACCACGTTCACATTCCACACGGGAGCGGCTGGAACATTCGAATGGCACTGCCAGGATCCCTGCGGTACTGGTCCTGCCGGTTGGAGCGGCGCCATGTCGGTGCAAGGGTATATGGGCGGCGAGCTAACCGTAATATGAATCCCGTCTTTTCACGGGAGCGGCCGGGGAGAGAGCCTTCCGACCCTTTCCTGCCCCGACCGGTCTGCGGTCCGCACCACTAACCGCCCAACGAACACGTGCGAACGGGGGTTCTGATTGCCCGCATGACCATGGATCGGTTTCTGCGTTGGACGCTTTTGGCCGGAGTAGCGGTGCTGATCGCTCTGGCGACGGCCATACCCGTTTCCGCGCATGCCTTGCCGGTGGCGTCAGATCCTCTCCCTGGCGCCATCCTGAAGCAGTCCCCGCGCGTCGTCACGATGACCTTCAATGAGGCACCCGAACCAGCCCTCTCGTATATCCACGTCCTCGATACCGCTGGGCGACACCACGAAGTGGGGCACGCGGCTGCGAGCCCCACCGACCCGCGTGTCCTCTCGGTTGGTGTGGCCAACGTCGGCAAGGGCGTGTACACGGTGTCGTGGCGGACTGTGGCATCGGATGATGGTCACCGGATCACCGGGAGCTTCACCTTCGGCGTCCAGGTATTGCCGCCATCGCGCTTCTCGACGCAGGAGGCAGCGGCCACATCGGCGGTCACGGCGTTTGGAGTAACGGTGCGCGCCGTGTACTACATTGCCATCATCTTCCTTCTTGGTGGCACCGCTGTTGCCATCTCTGTAGGCCCGCAGTTCTGGGGTCGGCTGCGGTCGATACTGACCGGCGCGTGGGTAGCGGCGATCATTGGTGTGATCGGCATCACTGATTCTCAGCTTCGGTCTGCGGGAGCGGGTTGGGATCAACTCTTCCACACCTCGCTCTTGGGCTCATTCGCCACGCGTCTGGTACCGGCCCTTGTGGGCGCCGGCGCCTTGCTGATCGCGCCGCGGGTTGCCTCCCGATTGCAGCGATGGACGATCGCCGTCGCCGGACTCGGTGCTGCCCTATCGACGCTCGCCGATGCCGCAGCGAATCACGCGAGTACGGAATCCAATCCCGTGGTGAGCGTCGCGTTGCAATGGGTACACATTCTTGCTGCGGGGGCTTGGATCGGTGGTCTGACCGCGCTACTTCTCGTCATCTCTGCGGTGCCGGGTCAGCTGCGCTCGCGACTTCTGGAGCGATTCGCGATTGTCGCCGTTGGCTGTCTTCTCGTGGTCGCTGCCACCGGGGTGCTGCGGTCCGTTGCTGCCATTGGATCGTGGCAGGGACTGGTGACCACTCTCTATGGCGCCCTTGTCCTTGCCAAGGTGGCGCTGATTCTGATTCTTGCGATGCTCGGTGTCCTCAACCGCCTCAACGCCATGCGCGCAACCTCGCCGCCAAACGGGTTCCGACGTGTCGGAAGTATGCAAGTTGTCGTCGGGGTCGTCGCTCTTGTCCTCTCCTCAGCGCTCGTCAACGTCGCTCCCCCCAGCGCCACAGCCATCGCGTTCGCCGGTCCTGCTCCCATAGTTACCACCGGAACTGACGGCAACACCCTCAAGGTTCACCTTGAGGTCTCCCCTGGGAATGTTGGTTTCAATCACTTCACCCTCACCCTGACCGACTACGCGACCGGAAGCCCGATCAATGATGCAACCGTCACGCTCGGATTCCTTTTCAACGGTCGCGAGTCCATTGGCACATCGGCGCTCCCGTTGACGTCGCTCGGGAAGGGCACTTTTTCCGCGGATGGGGCCAATCTCTCGCTCGGCGGCAGCTGGAGCATCACGGCACAGGTGGAGACGACGCAGTGGATCTACGACGTCCCACTACAGCTCAGGACGCGTCAGCCACCACCGACGACGCCTTGACTCGAGGAGGCACCGGGCAGGCACCTCCCGCGTTCAGGCGGTGATCACGCGGCTATGAGAGCCGAGTCCGAGGCCACGGCGAGCGCCTCGGCGACGGTCCGTGGGCACATCGTCATCTGAGACGAGACCGTGTAAGGCCGGGCATCTCGCGCTCCAGCGGGGACGAGCGCGTAACCGGCACACGGGATGATCCCGCCGATGGCAACCCGCGGGCAAGCGCCATCCGCGGATGGTCCACCGCAGCCGCCGATAATGCCACGGCTCACGGGGTCGAGGATGACGATGTCGCGTTCCATACCTAGAGGATGCGCGTGGCGCCGCGGCTTCGCCAGCGAACATCCACGGGGGCGACAACCCCGTATTTCCCGCTGGCCGCGGGTGGCCTCAGCCGGCAACCGACATCGGAGGCGGCGATGCCGGCAGCCGGGCCTCGATCACCGTCCCTCGGCCCGGTGTCGAAGAGACCACCAGGCGTCCTCCGAGGAGGCTGGCGCGCTCCCGCATGCCCACCAAGCCAAGCTGCGCCCCCCCAGCGCCAGTCCCCGGTCGTGCATCGAAACCGATGCCGTCGTCGGCCACACGAATCCGCAGGGCGTCCTCGTCATAGTGGAGGCCGACTCGAGCTGCATGCGCGGACGCATGACGGGTGACGTTGCTGACCGCCTCCTGGATGATTCGGAAGGCACCCAGCTCGACGTCGGCTGTGAGCCGTACCGGGGTGCCGGTCACCTCGAAATCCAGACGAACAGCGTGGGCGTCCTCGACGTCCGCGAGCAGGCCGCGGACGGCGGCGACCAAGCCAAGTTGGTCCAGCCCGGGCGGTCGAAGCCCCCGAGCCACATCACGCAGTCGTCCAATGATCTCGAGCAGCTCGAAACGGGTCTCCAGCAGCGCTGTAGAAGTGGGACCCGGCCCTCCCTGCACGACCAGCCTGTCCATGCGGCGGGCGAGGTGAATCAGCCGCTGGAGTGGGTCATCGTGGATCTCGTGGGCGATGTGCTGGCGCTCCTCTTCTTGCGCCGCCAGCAGTCGGGCGGCGTACAAGCGCACCGCAGCCCGTTCGCGGTACTCCTCCGTCAGATCCTGAAACACCAGCTGTCGATAGTCGCCGCCGTCTGTACCGCCAGGACGCACACGCGCGACGCGCATGCGATAGGTGCCCACGACACCGTCGCCCGTGTCAACGGACTCGATGGAAGCCTCGGTCTGGCGGCCCACACCGTCGTGGGCGACGCCGAGAGCCATGTCTGTGGTTCTGCCGGTGATGCGATCTCCGAACGCGGCGGCGGCCGCGGGATTCGCCTCGGTGATCACGCCATGTGCGTCGGCAATCACGATCGGAAAGAAGTTGGTCTGAAACAACTCCTGATACCGGAGCTCGACCTCGCGCCGCTCTCCCTCAGCAGCCTCGACGCGGCGTCGCTGGATCATTGCGCGCTCGATGTGCACACCAACGAAGACCGCGACCCCGTCGACGATGGCGAGGTCGATCAGATCGTCTGCGGGGTGGCCCAGCGCATTGGGAAGGTACAGATCGGGAAGCCACAACAGGGTCGCCCAGAGGGCGGTCGCAGCCGAGCCGGCCAGCCCATGGCGCAGGGCCGCGTAGAGCACCGGGAGGAGCAGCAGTCCCACTGGGCTGCCCGTCGGAAAGGCGGTGGATTCCAGTATGCCGGCGGAATCCAGGTAGAAATGGAGCCCAGCCAGAGTGACCACAGCGACCTGCACTGCCCAGAAGGAGGCCTCGCGCAGCGGAGGGTGGAGCGCCTCGCGCAGCACGCTCCGGGTAGTGGGCAACCAGCCGTGAGCCGACGGAGCCGGGGGTGTCAGCCCGACCCACCTACTCATCGGCCTCGGCGGCGGGGACAGTCGCCAGATTGTGGCTGAGGGCGAAGAGGACCGCCTCGGTGCGGGATCGGACGCCACACTTGGCAAAGATATTGGATACGTAGCCCTCGACCGTTCGCAGCCCCACGCCGAGTGCATGCGCGATCTCTTTGTTCGACGATCCCTTGACCAGCAGCCGAAGGACGTCAGTCTCTCGAGGCGTGAGCCGCCCTACGAGGGGACGCTTGCTCCGCCAGCGCTCCATGAGCCGCTTTGAGATCCTCTCGTCGGTCACGGTGGCACCGGCGGCCGCAGCGGAGACGGCACCAACCAGCTCCGCAGCGCTGACCGTCTTGAGGAGGTAGCCGCACGCCCCGGCCTCGAACGCCTCTGTGATGTAGACGTAATCGTCATACGCCGAGAGAACAACGCAGCGGACCTGGGGCGCGATTCGACCCACGGCGCGGATCACGTCGATTCCGTTCATCCCATTGAGCTGAATGTCGACCAGCATCACCGAGGGCTTCAGGTCCAAGGCGAGCCGGACTGCCTCTTCGCCAGTGCTCGCCTCGCCGACGACGCGAATGGAGGGGTCCTGCTCGAGCAACTGCCGGGTGCCTTCGCGGACGATCCGGTGATCCTCGGCCAGGACGACGGCGAACGACGCATTCTGCCCAACGCCACTGCCCGTGGGCAGATCATCCGAGCTGACCTGGTCGGCCGCGGCGGAAGCCACCGGGGCGACAGGATGCGTCGGCAACGTCCGCCTCACGCCGATGGTGTCGTCAAGACATGCTGCGATCTCGGCACGTCAGTGCGCCGGGATGCGACGTCCAGAGACGTGCTCGTAGGTGACCCTGATCCAGTGCGCCGTGGGCCGAACGGCCCATGACTTGAGCGGGCCGCGGCGGAGCCGCTTCAGCTCCTCAGGATCGGTGATCTCGGACGCCGTGCCCTCGACGACGACGCTCCACCCGCTGTGGTCCAGCGGGCGGCTGTCGTCGACCTCAAAGGCGACGGCTGCGCTGCCGCGAAGGCTGCTGAGCTTGGTGCCCTCGCCAGTGCAGAAGACGAGCGCATCGCCGTCGGCGAGGTAATTGACCGGCATGATCATCGGGCGTCCGGCGACGATGAATGCAACGCGCCCAACAAAGCCGTGCCGTTGCAGCCGGTCGAGCGCGTCCGAGCGCGACATGTCCTCAACCACAGTCTGGGTTGGTTCAGTCATCTCTCCGGTCCCACCTTCCCTGTTCGGCCAGCGTACTCCAGGATGGCCGCCGCGTCAGAGTTCGTCGGAGCCATCGCCATCACCAGTTTGGTCTCCGGCGCGATGCTGATGACGATGTGTGGCGGCCGTGTCAGCGACTCGTGAACGGTGCAGTGCTGCATCGCCCGCTCCACGCTGGCTCGCCGTTGAGCGGAGAGCCCTGGCGGAAGAGACGCCTCCAACTCCACCAGCTCGACACGATTGGGCGCACCAGTGCTCATCCGGTACCAACACGTCACCTTGACTGTCGCGTCCGGATCGTCGCGAATCAGAACCCTGTGGGCGTAGTGCGCAGCGCAGCCGGCCAAGGCTGCCACGAAGAGCTCAGTCGGGGTGGGGCCCGCTTCATGGTGCGCCGAGTCGCTGGGCTGGTCGACCACAAGCCGATGGCCACGAATATCAATCGCGAACCGGTCCGCGCCCAGATGATGGACCGTGATCTTCGCACTCATCCGCACACAGCTCCTTCTTGTGATCGCGCTCGGCGACCGGAGTGATCGCCCCGTAGAATGAACGGTCGCACCTAGCCACGACGGTTGCTAGGGTCGTTCGGCCCAGGTTGGCGAGACTTAAGTCGGCTTTCGCGACAGGTGGGAACGGTCGGTTGCTCGGCTGCCGTTCCCCCATACCGCCTACACACGTCGCGCTCAGTCGGAGCGGCTGCCATCTTTCAGAACGGGTGGCGGTGCGCGCGGGTCGCTCACCCCGTGAGGCCTACGGGTGATTCCGGCTAAGTCGGCGACGCCTTCCTCACCGCGCGCGGGGCACGCGCCACTCGGCCTGGCTGCCCTTCCCCTCCCGCGCCACCAGTCTGAAGCTGCCGCCGTGAGCACGGGCGCGAGCCTCGAGGTTCTCCAGGCCGTATCCCCCCTCGCGCCCCGGGCCGGGTCCACGGCCGTCGTCCTCAACCCGCAGGATGAGCTCCTCCCCGGCGAGCACGAAGACGTCGACGCGCGTGGCGGCAGCGTGGTGGGCGACATTGCTGAGCAGTTCGCGCAACGCCGCGAGCAGGTCATCGGTGAGCACCTCATCGAGAATCGAGTCGACTGGGCCCTCAAAATGAACGCGCGGCTCGAAGCCGAGCGGAGAGGTCATGTCGGTGATCAGGGTGAGCACCTGCACCCGTGAGCTCCGCGCGTCCTGCTCGTGGGCATGGAGCGAGAAGATGACCCCGCGAATGTTGCGGATGGTCGTGTCGAGTTCGTCGACCGCCTGCTGAATCCGGTCGGCGACCTCGCGCTTTTCGGTGATGTACGTCACCGCCTGCAGTCCTAAGCCGGTCGCGAAGAGGCGCTGGATCACCGAGTCGTGGAGGTCGCGGGCGATGCGCTCGCGATCCTCGAGAACTGCGAGCTCGCCCACCCGCTGGTGGAGGCGGGCGTTGTCGATCGCCACCCCGGCCGCTGCCGCCAGCGCCGCCACCACGTCCTCATCGTCGGCGGTGAAGTCGCCACCACCACGCTTCTCGGTGAGGTAGAGGTTGCCGAAGACCCTGTCCTGGACCCGAATGGGCACCCCGAGGAAGGAATGCATCCGCGGGTGACCCACTGGAAACCCGTAGCTCTGCGGGTGGTCGGCGAGATCGTGCAGCCGCAGCGGTCGCGGGTCGCGGATCAGCACGCCGAGAATGCCCCGGCCGACCGGGTAATGGCCGATGCGCGCAATGGCCTGGTCATCGGCGCCCTCGGTGAGGAACTCAACAAGTCGGAGATCCGCCTCCGTCGCGGGACCCAGAACCCCGAGGGCGCCGTATTGGGCGTCGGCGAGCTCACACCCACTCGCGACGATGCGACGCAGCACCGCCGGTAGGCTCAAGTTGGACGACATCGCCGCCACCGCCTGGAGGAGGCGCCGTACCTCGGGGCTGTGGTGCATGCCGGCACTGTAGCCCCTCTCGAAAAGCCGCACGAAACGCCTATGCGGGGCTGGGCTGGGCCTCCGCGGAGGCGGTCACCACCAGCACTGGGAGGTGGCTGCGGTGCAGGACGCGATGGCTGACGCTGCCCAGGAGCATCGATCCGACGTCGCCGCGGCCACGAGAGCCGAGGGCGATGAGGTCGTAACCGGCCACCCCGGCCTCGTTAAGGATCGCCTCGGCGGCCGGAGCGTCAACCAGCCTGGTGGCCGCAGTCATCCCATCGGGAAGCTGCTTGAGGGCTTCGTCAATGGCCGCTTGTCCCTCAGCGCGTGCCGACTCCATCAGCTCGTCGTAGATGGTCTGGGTGAGACCCGGCATGGTCGCAGCGGGCCACGCCAGCACCGTCGAGTAGCTGGTCAGGACGGTGAGCGACGCTTGCTGGGTGCGCGCGATGTCGATGGCGTGAACCAGGGCAGCCCGCGCATGGGTGGAACGGTCGTAGGCAACCAGGATCTTGGTGAACATCTCTCGTCTTCCTCAGGACTCAGCTGATATGCAGTTCGCGGGACAGGGCCAGGTCGCGATCGTCGGAGACGATGGCGATGAACGGACGTTCCCTTGGCGGCGGAGTGGACGGTCATCGAGAATCTCCCGGGTGGACTGATGCCACCCATCGTGACCCCGGGGCGGAGAGGGCGGACAGACCCAAAGCTCCCGATCCGCCGGGGACCAACGACCTCCTGGGCGCGCCCCGTCGCGTCTCTGCGCTCGCGTGCGTGGAGCCGGGTCATTCGGATCGGAGAAGACCGCGACGAAGCGCCGCCGCCGAGAGCTCATCGCGAAACCCTGGAGCAGCGAGGCCGATGAGGGCGCGGGCGCGCTGGGCCAGGTCCAACCCGTGAAGATTGACGCGGCCGTGCTCGGTCACCACCCAATGCACGTGGGCACGGGTCGTGGTCACGGCCGCGCCGTCCGCCAGGGTCGGGACGATGCGCGACCGCTTCCCACCATGCGCGGTCGACAGCAGGGCGATCACCGGGTGACCTCCCTGGGAGAGGGCCGCTCCGCGCAGGAAGTCCATCTGACCGCCCACCCCGCTGTACATCCGGGTGCCCAGCGACTCCGCGCAGACCTGTCCCGTCAGGTCAATCTCCAAGGCCGAATTGATCGCCACCATGTTGTCGAGGCGGAGGATCACTCGGGTGTCGTTGGTGTAGTCGACCGTGCGCATCTCGAGCATTGGGTTGTCGTCGGCGAAGTCGTACAGCCGACGGCTGCCGTTGAGGAACGCGACGACGAGTTTGCCTCGGTTGATCGTCTTACGGCTGCCGTTGATCACGCCAGCCGTGATCAGGTCAAGCACCCCGTCCGACACAACCTCGCTGTGAATGCCGAGATCGCGATGGCTGCTGAGCATCGCAAGAACGGCGCTGGGGATGGCGCCGATGCCCAACTGGAGCGTGGCCCCATCGTCGATCAGCTCGGCGATGTTCCGGCCAACAGCACGATGGTCCTCCGACATTGCCGGCGAGGGACCTTCGGGGAGGGGCTCATCCACCTCGACGACGGCGTCGAAGTTGTCAATGTGAAGGAAGGAATCGCCGTGGGTCCGAGGCATGCGAGGGTTGACCTGGGCGATGCGCAGCCGCGCCGCCCGCGCTGCCGCCAGCGCGCAGTCGACCGACACGCCGAGTGAGCAGAACCCGTGCGCGTCGCGAGGAGAGACATGGAGCAGCGCCACGTCCAGCGGCAGCTGGCGGGTGCTGAATAGGCGGGGCACATCGGAGAGAAACGCGGGCACGTACGTCGCCGCTCCGGTCGCCACCGCATCTCGCGTGCTGGCGTCGACGAACAGGGCGCGCTGGCGGATGTTCGGCGCCGCCGCTGCCGAGGCCATCGCCACCGGTCCGTTGAGGTGGAGGTGGACGAGTTCCACATCGTGCAGTTCCGGACTGCGCCCAAGGAGGGCGCTCAGCAGTGAACTCGGCACGGCGCTACCGCCGTGAACGAAGACGCGGTCGCCGCTGCTGACGAGCCGCACAGCTTCCTCGGCCGACATTGCCGGCGGCGTCGTCGATCGGGGGGTGTGTGCGGCGCCCGAGGCGGCCGGCTGCCCGTCGCCCCGACTAGCGATCAATCCAGTCCAGCGGGCAGCGCGGCCCGGTCGCGTCAGCGGCCACCGAGAAGGGCAGCCCATCGGCGGTGGTGCCTCGCAAGGGCATGACACGTGCGCCTGCGCACGGCACCTGCCCGGCCTCGGTCCTCGAACAATGGCCGCCCGGGGACGGGCCCGGGCAGAGGCTCACCAGCTTGCCGTCCTGGCGGCTCACGATGGCGAACAGACGACCACCAGAGTCCCCGATGGTTGTCATCGTCTGTCCTCCGTGATCATCAACCGAGCTCCCACAGCGTGCGTTGTCTGCCCTACGGCGACCAGCGCCATACGGCCCAAGACCGACGTGACGTTCGCCCCTGGTCGGGGGTCCCAGGCGCCAAAGAAGGATGGTGTGTCGATTATTGATCGTCGACCCGAGTCTGGTCCTGCCATGCCGGCCACGACTGTGGCCTGCGCTGTCTCCTCGCGGGGCTGGTTCGCCACGTTGCGGCACCGTGGGACTGAGGGCTACCACGCTGCAGTCGGCGGTTCCTGCAGGCTCCCTCGAGACGCCGCCTGCCGGGCGTTAGGATGGCGAACGTGAGCATCACCACCCAGTCGACGGGCGCCATCGATCTGGACAGGCTGGCCACCGCCTGGAACGCCGCCAACTATCTGACGGTTGCCCAGATCTACCTCCAGGCCAATCCCCTGCTGCGCGAGCCGCTGGTCGCCGAGCACATCAAGCCGCGCCTGCTCGGCCACTGGGGCACATCCCCGGCCCTCAACCTCATCTACGTGCAGCTCAACCGGCTGATCCAGCAGCGCGATTGCGACGTCCTCTATGTGACGGGTCCCGGGCACGGCGGTCCGGCGATCGTCGCCAACGTCTACCTCGAGGGCACGTACTCGGAGGTGTACCCCGCGGTCTCCCAGGATGAGAAGGGCCTGCTGCGCCTGGTGCGCCAGTTCTCCACTCCCGGAGGGATCCCCAGCCATGTGAGCGTGCCCACACCGGGCTCCATCCATGAGGGCGGCGAGCTCGGCTACGCACTCGTGCATGCCTTCGGGGCGGCGTTCGACAATCCGGATCTCATCGTGGCCTGCGTGGTCGGCGATGGGGAGGCTGAGACGGGCCCGCTCGAAGGTTCGTGGAAGGGCATTCGGTTCCTCAATCCGCGCCGCGACGGAGCGGTGCTGCCCATCCTCCAGCTCAACGGCTACAAGATCAGCGGCCCCACCGTACTGGCACGCGTCGGGGACGAGTCGGTGCGCGCCCTCCTCACCGCCCACGGCTACGATGTGCACGTCGTCAGCGGTGACGATCCGCGCACCGTCCACGAGGAGTTCGCGCGCACGCTGGACCGGTGCTACGAGCGGATCCGCGAGATCCAGGTGTCCGCCCGCGACGGAGGGGCGGTGGTCGGAGCGCGCTGGCCCGCGATCGTGCTGCGCACCCCGAAGGGTTGGACCGGCCCGAGGGAGGTCGACGGGCTTCCGGTCGAGGGGACGTTCCGGGCACACCAGGTCCCGCTGAGCAACGTGCGCGGCGACCCGGCACATTTGCGCCAGCTGGAGGAGTGGCTGCGTAGCTACCGGCCCGACCAGCTTTTTGACGCGGACGGACGACCGGTGCCCGAGGTGACCGAACTGGCGCCGCGGGCCGTCAAGCGGATGGGCGCCTCACCGCACGCCAACGGCGGTCGCCTGCTGCGCACCCTGAAGCTTCCCGCATTCACCGACTACGCGATGACGGTCGAGCCCGGCGTGACCGTCGCGGAGTCGACGCGGCGCCTCGGGGAATGGCTGCGCGACGTCTATCGCGATAACCCCGACAACTTCCGGCTCTTCTGTCCAGACGAGACCAACAGCAACCGCCTCGGCGCCGTCTTTGAGATCGAGAACCGCTGCCTCGTCGCGGAGATCCGCCTCAGCGACGACCACGTCAGCCCTGACGGACGGGTCATGGAGGTGCTCTCCGAGCATCTCTGCGAGGGCTGGCTCGAGGGCTATCTGCTCACCGGCAGGCACGGCCTATCCGCCACCTACGAGGCGTTCGCGATGGTGTCGGCATCGATGACCGTGCAGCATGCCAAGTGGCTGGATGCCGCGACAGTTCTGTCCTGGCGCGAGCCGGTCGCGTCGCTCAACATCCTGCTGACCTCCACCTGCTGGCGCAACGACCACAACGGCTTCAGCCACCAGGGCCCCGGTCTCATCGACACCGTCATGGTCATGAGTGGCGACGTCGTCCGCGTCTACCTGCCACCCGACGCCAACTGCCTGATGTCCGTCGCCGACCACTGCCTGCGCAGCCGGAACTACGTCAACCTCATCGTCATCGACAAGCAGCCGGAGCTGCAGTACCTGTCGATGGACGCCGCCATCGAGCACTGCAAACGCGGCGCGTCCGTGTGGGCGTGGGCATCCACCGCCGACGGCGAGGATCCCGACGTGGTGCTCGGCTGCGCCGGCGACATTCCCACCCTGGAGACCCTTGCAGCGGCCGCGATCCTCCGCGAGTACGTGCCCCAGCTGCACGTGCGCGTGGTCAATGTGGTCGATCTCCTGGCGATCAGCCCGCCACCGGTCCATCCCCACTCGCTGAGCGCTGAGACATTTGCGCGACTGTTCACCGATGACGTCGACGTGGTGATGGCCTTCCATGGCTACGCGAGAGCCTTCCACCAGGTCGTTCACGGCCGGCCCAACGCCGCCCGATTCCACGTTCGTGGCTACAGCGAGCACGGCACCACGACGACGCCGTTCGACATGGTCGTGCTCAACGAGATGAGCCGCTATCACCTCGTGCTGGAGGCGCTCCGCCGGGCCCGTCGCGCGCCCGCGGGCGCCGCGGAGCTCGAACGGCACTGCAGCGACATGCTCGCCCGGCACCACGACTACGTCCGTGAGCACTTCGAGGACATGCCTGAGATCGCGCAGTGGCGCTGGCCCGGGTGACCACCCGCGCCGCGCGACTCGCGGACCATCGCTGAGCAGATGCGCGTCCTGGCCGTCAACCTCGGCTCGAGCAGTCTCAGGCTGAGCGTCGTCGACGAGGCCGACCGAGTGTGCGCTGAGGCACATGTCGACAGCGACGTCGATCCGGTAGCCACACTTCGTGACTTCGCCGGACAAGCCGCCGGCGATTTCGATGCCGTCGCCCACCGGCTGGTTCACGGTGGCCCATCGGTGCGCAGCGCGACCGTCGTCGATGACGAGGTTCGCCGGAAGCTCGACGAAGCGGCAACGATGGCACCGTTGCATGTGCCTCCGGCACTGCGTCTCCTGGACGCTGCGCGAGACAGCATCCATCGCCCTCAGGTTGTCTGTGTGGACACCGCGTTCCACGCCGAGATGCCCGCGCACGCAAGCACCTACGCCATTCCATCGGAGTGGCGGCAGTGGGGGGTACGCCGCTACGGGTTCCACGGGCTCTCCTACGCGTGGTCGAGCCGGCGCTGTGCGGAGCTGCTTGGGCAACCGTCTGACGGACTCCAGGTGGTCATGGCCCACATCGGGGCCGGAGTCTCCGCGTGCGTCGTCCGCGGCGGTCGCAGCGTCGACACCAGCATGGGGTTCACGCCGCTCGAGGGCGCGGTGATGGCGATGCGCAGCGGATCGGTGGACCCTGGCGCGCTGCTGTGGTTGCAGCAGGCGCACGGCGTCACCAGCGGCGACATGAATACGGCGCTGGAACACAGCAGTGGCTTGCTCGCCATGACCGGGAGCGCGGATCTCCGCGAGATCGAGCGTGGCGCCGCCAACGGCGACACCGCCTCTGCGGCCGCGCTCGACGTGTACGTCCATTCCCTGAGCCGCGTCATCGGGGGGTTGGCGACGTCACTCGACCGCCTCGATGCCCTCGTCTTCACGGGGGGTGTCGGGGAGCACTCGGCGCTGGTGCGGACGCGCGTTTGCCGCCGGTTGGCGCTGCTGGGTGTGCCCAACCTCCTCGCCGACGCCACCGGCGATGCGGTCATCGCGTCAGGCGGCGATGGGCCGGCGGTCCTGGTGGTCAGCGCGCGAGAGGACGCCCAGATGGCTCGCGAAACGCGCCAGACCCTGCGCGCGTGACCCCACCGCCACTCGCGCTCTCCGAGGCCGCCCGGCTCCCAGGTGATGAGGTGCTGCGCCGGCTCGGATCGACACTGTCGGGGCTCAGCTCGGCAGAGGCCGCAACACGACGGGGGATCTACGGTGACAATGTTCTTGCGCAACACCGGGTGACCGCGTTCGGTGTGCTCCGTCGGCAGCTGCGCAACCCGCTCCTCATTCTCTTGCTCGCCGCCGCCGCGGTCTCCGGCGTCACCGGTGACCCGACCGACGCGCTGATCATCGGTGCCATCGTCTTCCTCAGCGTTGGCCTGGGCTTCGTCAACGAGTACCGCTCCGAACGTGCCGTCGCCGCTCTGCACGCCCAGATCCACCACCGAACCCTGGTTCAGCGTGACCAGGTCGAGCGTCAGGCGGACGTGCGCGACGTCGTCCCCGGCGACGTCGTCCGACTTCGGGTCGGTGACATCGTCCCCGCCGACGTGCGTCTCCTCGAAACCGTGGAGGTGGAGTGCGACGAAGCGGTGCTGACCGGCGAATCGATGCCGTGCGCGAAGTCCGTCACCCCCCTTGATGGTCCGGAGTCAGCCCTCAATCTGCCCTCCTGTGCCTTCATGGGGACGGTCGTCCACCAGGGATCGGCCCGCGCCGTGGTGGTGGCAACCGGCTCCGCGACGGCGTTCGGGAGGATCGCGGTGGGGCTCGACACAGCTCCCGCATACACCTCTTTCCAGGCGGGGCTGAGGGACTTCTCCAAGCTGCTGGTATGGGTCGCCGGGGTGCTCACCGTGTCCATCTTCATCATCAACGTGGCGTTCTCCCGACCGATCATCGACGCCCTCCTCTTCTCGCTCGCCATCGCCATCGGCATAACACCCCAGCTGCTGCCCGCCATCGTCAGCGTCAGCCTGGCCACCGGTTCGCGGGAGCTGGCGCGACGCAAGGTTCTGGTCAAGCGACTGGTCACCATTGAGGATCTCGGCAACGTTCGGGTTCTCTTCACAGACAAGACGGGTACCCTCACCGCCGGCTCGATCAGCTTCACCGCGGCGCTCGATCCACTCGGAGTGGCGGCGCCCGACCTCCTGGTCCTCGGGCTCCTGTGCAACGAGGCAACCCTGGTCGCCGGAGTTGCGACCGGCGGCAATCCGCTCGACGAGGCGCTCTGGGCCGCACCGGCGAGCGCCGCGCTGCTCACTGCCAGCACCGGCCTCGGCGCCTACGAACGAGTGGGCACACTCCCCTTCGACCACGAGCGCCAGCTGGTCTCGGTGGTGGCGCGGACGCCCTCCGGGTCGGCGATGCTGGTCACCAAGGGAGCCCCCGAGGCGGTCCTCGGCCGCTGCGTGGCGCCGCCCGCCGGTTCGGCGGCGGTGCTCGACCGGCTGTTTGCTGACGGCGTCCGGGTCGTCGCCGTCGCCACCCGATCTGACGTCGTCGCGCGCGCCCCGACGCGGGACGAGGAGCACGGTCTCAGCCTCGCCGGCTTTCTGACGTTCAGCGACCCGCCCAAGCCCGACGCGGCCGCGTCCATCGCCAAGCTCAACTTCCTGGGCATCGAGGTGAAGATCATCACAGGCGACAATGGAGCCGTCGCCGCCAAGGTGTGCCACGACATCGGTCTGGATGTCCGCGGTGTGCTCGCGGGACGCCAGCTCGATGAGCTCGACGATGACGCCCTGGCCACCGCCATCCCGAGCACGACCATCTTCGCCCGGGTGAGCCCCGAACAGAAATCGCGCATCATCGCGGTGGCACGACGGCATGGCGACGATGTCGCCTTCCTCGGCGATGGGGTCAACGACGCGGTGGCCCTGCACGCCGCCGATGTGGGCATCTCCGTCGACTCCGCGACGGACGTCGCCAAGGACGCGGCCGACATCGTCCTCCTCGACAAGGATCTCGGTGTGCTCGCTGATGGCGTTGTGGAAGGACGGCGCATCTTCACCAACACCCTGAAATACGTGCTGATGGCGACGTCGTCCAATTTCGGCAACATGTTCAGCGCAGCCGGGGCGTCGTTGTTCCTGTCGTTCCTACCCATGCTGCCGTCGCAGATCCTGCTCAACAACCTGCTCTACGACGTCGGCCAGCTGGCGATCCCCACGGACGAGGTCGACGCCGAGGTGGTGGCCAGGCCCGCCACCTGGGACATCGGCTTCGTGCGCCGCTTCATGATCGTCTTCGGACCGGTCAGTTCCATCTTCGACTTTCTCACCTTCTTTGTGATGCTCGGCATCCTCCACGCCGGCCACGCCGAATTCCGAACCGGGTGGTTCGTCGAGTCACTGGCCACCCAGACGCTGGTGGTCTTTCTCATCCGTACCCGGCGTGTGCCCTTCTTTCGCAGCCGTCCGAGCCGGGCGATGTTGATCATCCCCTTGGCGATGGCCGCTGTCGGCGCGCTCCTCCCTTTCACGCCGGTCGCCCACGTGCTTGGATTCACCGCCCTGCCGCTCGCGTTCTTTCTGATCCTGGTGGCGATGGTGGTGGTGTACCTGGCCCTGATCGAACTGGCCAAGGCTCGCTTCTACGCCCACGAGCGCGCTCGTCCTGTGCGAGCGCTGGCGAGCCACCAGGACCAACATCGGCGGCGGCTGCGCCGCCGCGCCAGTCGCTTCGCCGGGCGCCCCGCCTCCTAACGCTCTTCTGAACAGCTGATCGACATGAGTGTGCTCATGCGGCAATCCCCGCTTCGGTGACCGTCGCGGGCTCCAGCAGCGGAAGTGTCCACAGGAGTCCCATACCCTGTCCGGCGGTGAGGGTAGCGAGGGCCATCCACGCGGCCCGCTTGCGAGCTCCACTGGCACGTACTGAGCGAGTGACCGCATAGAGGCTGGTCGCGAACGCTACTGCCGCGCCGGTAGCGCGAACGGTCTCGCGCCGACCCAGGTACTCGACGGCTCCGCGGGGCTCTCGTGCGGCGCCCGCTGAATCCACGCCGAGGGCATGTTCAACCACGTCATCCTCCTTGTTGAAACGCTGATGCCGGTCTCGCACGCCTCATGCTGGTCTCGGGAGATGCGGAGCCAACAGGGCCGTAGGGCCCAACATGCTTGTTACGTCCAGCCCTCGTCGATGGCCCTCACAGGCCTTCTACTGGGTACCAACGTCGGCCGACCGGCGATGCGGTCAGGAGTAACCAACATGAACACCGCCCGGGTCATAAGCGGCATGCGCTTACCCCGATCCGGGACCGTGCAGCTGGCGGTCGCTGTTGGCGGACTCGCGGCCGGTGGTGGGTGCCGCCTTCTTGGCTCTGCTGGCCCTGCCAACGTGCTGTGGGCGATCACCGGTGCAGCGGCGCTGTTGCCGGCGACGATCTCGATGGCACGCGACCTCCTCCGGCGCCGCGCGGGGGTTGACATCGTCGCGGTGCTGGCGCTGCTTGGCAGCCTCGTCGTCGGCGAGTACCTCGCTGGAGCGGTCATCGCCCTCATGCTCGCCACCGGCCGCGAGCTCGAGGCCCGGGCATCGGCGCGGGCTCGTCGGGAGCTGACGGCACTGCTCGATCGGGCGCCGACCTTCGTCCACCGCGTCGAGGGTGACACGCTCACGACGCCCCCCATCGAGGCCGTGCGACCCGGTGACGTGCTCCTGGTCGCTCCAGGTGAAGTGGTGCCGGTGGACGGGCAGCTGGCAAGTGACACTGCTGACCTCGACGAATCGGCGCTCACCGGGGAGGCAGCCCTGGTGGAACGCTCGTCCGGCGATGCCGTGCTCAGCGGCGGCGTCAATGCCGGTGCTGCATTCCGTCTGCGTGCGACCGCGGCCGCGGACGAGAGCACCTACGCCGGCATCGTCCGGCTCGTGCGCCTGGCGCAGGACTCACGCGCTCCGCTGGTGCGTGTGGCGGACCGTGTCGCTCTCTGGTTCGTGCCGCTTACCGTTGGGCTGGCGGCGCTGGCTGGCATCTTGGCCCGCGATCCGATCCGCGCAGTGGCCGTCCTCGTCGTGGCCACGCCCTGTCCGCTCATCCTTGCGGCGCCGGTGGCGTTGGTCGGAGGCATGTCGCGCGCCGCACGGCGCGGCGTCGTGGTCAAGGGCGGCGGGGCGCTCGAGACGCTGGGACGGGCCGACGTGCTGCTCTTCGACAAGACGGGAACCCTCACCGAGGGTCGGGCGCGCCTTGCCGATGTCGAGACAGATGGGAGCGTGGACGCGAACGAGGTTCTGCGCCTCGGGGCGTCTCTGGATCAGATCTCGACCCACGCGCTCGCTCGTCCGATCGTGCAGGCGGCCCGCGAACAGGGGCTCCAGCTGACGCTGCCTGATGACGTGCACGAGGACGCCGGAAGGGGCGTGCGTGGTGTGGTGGACGACCGCCGCGTGATGATCGGACGCGCCTCGTACGTGGCCGGGGCCGGGCTGGTGCCAGCCTGGGCCCAGCGCGTACGCAGACGCACCGCCAACGAGGGTCTGGCCAATGTGTTCGTCAGTGTCGACGGCAACGTCGTTGGAGCCATGGTGCTCGAGGACCCGATCCGGCCCGACGCCAGACGGGCGGTTGCACGCTTGCGCAAGGCGGGGATCAACCGGCTCGTGATGGTCACCGGGGACCATCCAGATGTGGCGCAGTCCATTGCCTCGGCCATCGGCGTCGACGCCGTCTACGCCGAGCGCAGCCCAGCAGAGAAGGTCGAGGTGGTCCGCCTGGAGCGCCAGAGAGGCACCGTCGTCATGGTCGGTGACGGCATCAACGACGCGCCGGCGCTCGCCTCGGCTGATGTCGGTGTGGCGATGGGGGTGCGCGGCGCGACCGCCGCCTCCGAGGCGGCAGATGTGGTGCTGATGGTGGATCGAATTGATCGACTCGCCGAAGGAGTACAGATCGCCCGTCGCTCCCGTCGCATCGCGCTCCAGAGCATCGCCGCTGGCATGGGGCTGTCGCTGGTCGCGATGTCCGTCGCTGCGTTGGGCGGCCTGGTACCGGTGGTCGGAGCCGTGGTGCAGGAGGCGATCGATGTTGCCGTCATCGTCAACGCGTTGCGCGCCCACGGCGGCCGCCACCAGCCCCAACCGTCTGACGCCGCTCTCATCGCGGGGCGCCGGGTCCTCGACGCGCATCCGGCGCTGCAGCGCGGGACGGCTGAGCTCAGACGCCTCGCCGACCAGCTTGGCCGCGTGCCCGCGGCGACCGCTCGCGAGTACCTCGACGATGCGCGGCGCTTCATTGTCGACGAGCTGCTGCCGCATGAGGTGGAGGAGGAGCGACACCTTTATCCCGCTATCGGCCCCTACATCGGGGGCGAGGACGCGGTTGTGGTCGCACGCCGCGAGCATGCCGAGGTGTCGCACCTCGCTCGCGTGCTAGGCGGCATGATCGATGCGCTGGAACCCGGCGGACCCAGCGACGATGAGGTGGTGGGGCTGCGCCGGATTCTGTATAGCCTGCACGCGGTCCTGAGCCTGCACCGCGCCGGGGAGGAGGAGCGCCTCAGCCGGGTGGTGGTTGAGCGCGATGAAACGCCCAGGCGCGAGACGGGATGACGGCGCGGTCGCTGACGACGGCCGCGGGCGCAGCGAATCGTGAGGAGCCGTGGCCGACCGGGCTGAGATCCGAGCAGGTCGAGGCTCTTCGGCGACGCGGCGAGGTGAACACGGTTCCGTCCGTCAACAGCCGGTCGGTGGCGTCGATCCTGGTGAGCAACGTCTTCACCCGCTTCAATATCCTGATCGGCCTGTTGCTGGTTGCGATCCTGGTCATCGGCCCGATCCAAGACGCGCTCTTTGGGCTGGTCCTGATTGTCAACACGCCGATCGGCGTCGTACAGGAGCTCCGCGGCAAGCGAGCGCTCGATCGTCTCACGGTGCTCACCGCGCCAACTGCTCGTGTCATTCGCAACGGTGTGGAGCAGCAGATACCCGTGGCAGAGCTGGTCGTGGGAGATGTTCTTGAGCTGCATATCGGTGACCAGGTACCCGTCGACGGCGCGGTCATCCGCGCGTCAGGGCTCGAGATCGACGAGTCGCTTGTCACTGGGGAGTCGGCGCCGGCTGAGAAGAACCCGGCTGACGAAGTGCTGTCGGGAAGCTTCGTGGTCGCGGGAGGCGGGCTGGTGCGTAGCGCCAGGGTGGGGCCGGCTGCCTACGGCAACGCCCTGGCGGCGGAGGCGCGCCGCTTCGCTCCGGTCCGCTCAGAGGTGCGACGAGGCGTCGACCGGTTTCTCCTCATCATCGCCATCCTCATGGTCCCGTTTGGCTCGGCACTGGTCATCAGCCAGGTACATGCCAACGACGCGCCCATCGAGGCGGTGCGGGCGTCCGTTGCCGGGCTGGTGACGATGATTCCCGAAGGACTCGTGCTCCTCACCAGTGTTGTGTTCGCCATTGCCGCGGTGCGCTTCGCGCGGCGCGGCGTGGTCGCGCAGGAGCTGGCCAGTGTGGAGATGCTGGCTCGGGCCGACGTGGTCTGCCTCGATAAGACGGGGACCCTGACCGACGGCCATATGACAGTCGCGCAGGTGATCCGGCTGGCCGGTGACGACTCCAGCGTTGCCGCGGTGGTTGGTGCGCTCGCCGCCGCCGATCCTCACCCGAACGCGACGCTCGCCGCCGTGGCCGAGGCGCTGCCGGCTCCAGCGGACTGGACGCCGACGAGCATCGTGCCGTTCGCGTCCTCCCGCAAGTGGAGTGGCGCCAGCTTCGTCGGTCGGGGGTCGTGGGTGATGGGCGCGCCCGAGGTGTTTGCGCCGACCGCCGGCTCACGAGCCGCGCATCGCAGAGCCGGCGCTCTGGCTGCCGAGGGAGCCAGGGTCGTCATGGTCGGACGCGTCCACTCACTGCCCGAGGCCGAGGAAACCATGCTGGTGGTGGAACCGGTTGCGCTGGTCGTGCTCCGCGAGCGCCTCCGCCCTGACGCGACCCGGATCATCGCGTACTACCGAGAGCAGGGCATTACCGTCAAGGTGATCTCGGGCGATCACCCGGCAACCGTCGCCGCGCTGGCTGTGGCGGTCGGGGTGCCGGGCGCCGCTCACCCGGTGGCCGGAGCGGATCTGCCGACTGACGCCACGCCACTCGGCACCGTCGCCGAGGCGTCGTCCGTCTTCGGCCGGGTGAGTCCGCAACAGAAGCGTGACCTCGTGCGAGCGCTACAGGCGCGCGGACATGTCGTCGCCATGACCGGTGACGGGGTCAACGACGTGCTCGCGCTCAAGGCGGCAGACGTCGGCGTCGCCATGGGCTCAGGGAGCGCGGCCGCTAGGGCCGTCGCGCGTCTCACCCTTCTGGACGACTCGTTCGCTGGTGTTCCCTTCGCTATCCGCGAAGGCCGTCGTGTCATCGCCAACCTGGAACGAGTCGCCACGTTCTTCCTCACCAAGACGGTGTATGCCATGGTTCTCGCCGCTGCGGTGGCGCTGCGGGCGATGCCATTTCCCCTGCTGCCGCGGCAGCTCTCGCTCATCGGGCTGCTGGCGATCGGCCTCCCTGCCTTCGCCCTCTCCTTTGCGCCAAGCGCCGAGCGGGCTCGCCCGGGGTTCGTGTTGCGAACACTGACCTTCGCCCTCCCCGCCGGGGTGGTCGCCGGTGCCGCCTCATACGTCGCTTACGAGATTGCGGTCGCCGCGGGCACCGGCATCGACGATTCGCGGACTGTCGCAACCGTGGTCCTGCTCGGCATCGGTCTCTGGGTCGTCGGACACGTGGCCCAACCACTCAAGCCGTGGAAGCTAGGGCTCATCATGGCCCTGGCCGCTGGCGCGGTGTTGGCGTTCACGCTTGAGGCGGGCCGTGTCGTGTATGGCCTGCAGCTGCTCGACGGGCAGGCCTGGCTGGAGTGCGGGGTCATCACCGCCATCGCCATCGCGGTCCTGGAGGCGGCGCTGCGGGTCAGTCGGTTGACCGCGCCTTGGGTCGCGCGACATATCGCCTGACGCCGAGGTGAGTTGCCCGCCTCCGAACTGGTGGCACTGCGACGGGGCACGCGTCGATGACCGGATGTGGAGCCTGTGGGCCTAGCGAAGATGACGCGCGCGCCGTATCGGCGCGGTCAGCGAGATCGGACTGGCCGCACTGGCCAGTGTGACCGCAGCGCGCCGCCTTGTCGTAGTTCCAGGCAAGCAACCAGCCCCAGCATCACAACGGCCACAAGGAGGTCCACGGCCTGCAGCGGGTTGAAGCCGATGACGCTCCATTCGACCATGCGATCGCGATGGCGGCAATCAACGAAGCGATGAGACCGAACTCAAGTCGCCTGTGCATCAGAGGAGGCTCCGCCGACAGCCATAGAAGACGGCTGGATCCGCCCTATCGCTGTCACGGCGCTGGGCGGCATGATCACAACCGGGGTCCGGGCGTGATGGAGCACGTTGCGGGCGACGCTGCCCAGCACAAGCTCGGCGACACCAGCCTGGCCGCGCGAGCCCATGGCGATGAGGTCGGTCTCCTCGGCGGCCGCGGTCTCCACGATGACTGCAGCTGGTCTGCCCTCGCGCACCAGTGCCCGATAGCTGACTCGAGCCTCGCGCAGGCTCGCTGACCAGGCGTCGTTCAAGTCGTTGGCCAAGCGTTCGCGCATCCTGGCTTGGTCACCGGACATGTACAGGATGCCGGGGAACCCATTGGCGAAATCGACAACCGAGAGCAGTACGACCTCGGCGCCGAGGGGCGCTGCGACTTCGGCTGCCCAAGCGATGGCTGCCTGCGCTGGCGCCGACCCGTCGGTTGCGACGAGGATTCGCTTGATAGTCATTTCATTGCGGCCGGTGCGTTCCAGTCCGGTGATCTCTTCGAGCTGCCGCTCGCGGACCGCTTCACAGCCATCTCGCGCAGCTCATCGGGTTCACACTCACCGCTCTCACCTCCATGTGATCGGCTATCAGGTCAACCGTGAACGACCCCCGACCGGCGGCCCAGAGCCGTTCGTAACTGGTTGGCATGTCCTTTGACCCTGGCTGCACGTCAAGGCTGTCAAGGACGCTGGCTATCGATCCGATCGACGCTGAGCAGCCCGTGTTTCATCCCGAAGAGCGCCAGTGCGGCGTGGCTGCGCACTCCGATCTTGTCGTAGATGTGCGAGACGTGAGGAACGATGCCACCTCTCGCTTGGTCAGACTCGGCGCTTCGTCAGCGCGGCCCGCAGGTCAGATCTGTCGGAAGATCTGGCGCGCGGCGCGCTCACCTGTCTCGACCGCCCCGTCCAGAAAACCCTGGTTGTTGATGGATGTGTGCTCGCCGGCGAAGTGGACCCGCCCCTCAGGGGCGGCAGCGATGGGACCGTAGGCTGCGGCCTGTCCGACACGCATGTACGAGTAGGCCCCGTTCACCCAGGGATCCCGCGCCCAGTGGTCCTCATATGCCAGCCCCGTGTACGCCTTGCGTGTCCCCGGGAAGATGGGGTCGACCTGGTCGAGGAACCAGTCGACATCCCCGGACGGCGACGGCCCATGGTCGGCACCCGTGAGGACTGTGCGGCCGGTGCTCGCGCCAGGGAACGCGTTGAGCAGGGCCGGCGCGCCCCGGGGACCCAAGGGGATAGAGTCGTCCCAGCAGACGTCGAAGCCGTGCCAATCGGTATACGCCACGCCGTTGAAGCCGCTGCGGACCCACGTCTTCTCCCCCACCTCGACGTGGATCTTCGCGTTGAACCCCATACCGAGCGTGTCGATGACGCGGCGTTTCTCGGCGCTGAACTCGGCGCGACTGAGGTCGACCTCACGCGGGGTGCTGAACGGCAGGGCGAGAACAACGTGGTCGGCCACAACGTCGGTGGTCAGGCCGCCGACCTCGAAGGTCAGCGTATGCGAGCGATCGCCGTTCTCGCGAAGTACCACGAGTCGATGGCCGAGCTGGATGGCCGGTTCAGGCAACTGCGCGGCCATCCCGCTTTCGTACTCAGCTTGTACCCCTTTTGTACTCTCCTTCGAATGGGTACCGCCGAACGATATCTTGACTACTCCGGTCGCGAAGACCGACTGAGCGGCGGAGCTCGCCGAATTCCCGTCAACACGCCTGTCGGGCGCTTCGATGTCTGGACCCGGCGGGTCGGTAACAACCCTGAGCTGAAGGTGTTGCTGCTCCACGGCGGTCCCGGGTGCACCCACGAGTACTTGGAGGCCTGCGATAGCTACCTTCCGGCCGCCGGGATCGAGTACTACTACTATGACCAGCTCGGCTCGGGCTTCAGCGACCAACCCGACGACCCGTCGCTCTGGGAGTTGGACCGGTTTGTCGACGAGGTCGAGCAGGTCCGCCGAGCCCTCGGCCTGGGTCGGGGCGACTTCGTTCTCTATGGCCAGTCGTGGGGCGGGATACTCGCCATTGAGTACGCCCTGGCATACCAGAAGCACCTCCGGGGGCTGGTGATCTCGAACATGATGGCCAGCGCGCCCGCGTACACGACCTATGCCGAGCAGGTGCTCATGCCGGCGATGGACCAAGACGTGTTAGCCGAGATCAAGGCCCTCGAGGCGGCCGGCGACATCGAGAACCCGCGCTACATGGAACTGCTGATGCCCTCTTACTACGAGCATCACACTCTGCGCATGCCTGCCGACAACTGGCCAGACCCGGTGCAGCGCGCCTTCGCCCACATCAATCAGAAGATCTACGTGCAGATGCAGGGTCCCAGCGAGCTCGGGATGAGCGCTGACGCCAAGCTGGCCAACTGGGACCGAGTCGCCGACCTCCAGCGTATAGAGGTGCCGACGCTGGTCATCGGCGCCCGTTACGACACCATGGACCCAGCCCACATGGAGATGATGGCCGGACTCCTTCCTCGCGGTCGCTATCTTTACTGCCCCAGAGGCAGCCACCTCGCCCTCTACGATGATCAAGAGACCTACTTCGCCGGCCTTATCGGCTTTCTCCGCGACCTGCCGACGCGCACCTGACGCCCCGAAGCCGAAGCACTGACCAACAACGGCCACGGCGAGACTCGTCGCATGGGGTGACCAATCGCATAGGCGCCGTTGTCTGAAACTCCACGCTATACGCAGCAGAGTAGTGGCGGTCACCACCATCGTGTCGGAACTGGCAAGAACCTAAGTAGCCTAATCCCTTACGCTGTAACCATTTCGACGCAATGGTCGGGGAGACAGGACTCGAACCTGCGACCCCTGGTCCCCCAGACCAGTACTCTAACCACCTGAGCTACTCCCCGAGAGCGGGTGTGAGTGGCACTCACCACACCCGGGTACGCCGGGTAACTGTACCGCTCAGGGCCGCCCACCCGATCGCGAAGAGTGCCTAACGCTCCCGCTCGGCCCGCGCCCGGGGCACGATCCGCATCCTCGTGCCCGCAAACCCGAAGACGGCGCGGATTCGGTTCTCCAGGTATCTGCCGTAGGCGAAGTGCATGAGGTCGGGGTCGTTCACGAACAGCACGATGGTCGGCGCCGGGGTGCTCGCCTGGGTCGCGTACAGCAGCTTGAGCTGCCGTCCCTTGTCGTGCCTGGGAGGGTGGGCAAGGAATGCATCGCGCAGCAGCGTGTTCAGTGCCGCGGTGGGAATGCGCGTCGCGCGCGCGGCGGCGACCGTCGTGGCGGCGTCCAGGACACGCGCGACGTTGCGACCCTCGGTCGCCGACACCGTGAGGATGGGCACGCCGGGAACGAAGTCGAATGCCTCACGAATCGATGCGAGAAACGCCGGGTCGGCTCGCTTCTCCTGGTCGATCAGGTCCCACTTGTTGGCGATGACGACCAGGCCCTTGCCCGCATCCACCGCGTAGCCGGCGACATGACGGTCCTGCGCGACGATGCCGTCGCTGGCGTCCACGACCAGGAGCGCGACGTCGCTGCGTTCCAGCGCACGCAGCGCACGCAGCAGGCTGTAGTGCTCGACGTTGGTGTCGATGACACCACGCCGGCGGATGCCTGCGGTGTCGACCAGGCGCACCGTCCGCTCGCCGTGCATCACCAGCGTGTCGACGGCATCGCGGGTGGTCCCGGCCAGCGGCGAGACCAGCGCCCGCTCCTCCCCCACGATCGCGTTGAGCAGCGACGACTTGCCCACGTTGGGCTTGCCGATGATGGCCAGGCGCAGCTCCATCGGCTCGTCCACGGCGGTGGCGTCACCTGCCGGTGGCAGCTCGTCGACGATACGGTCTAGCAGGTCGCCGGTGTCGGTGCCGACCAGGGCCGAGACCAGCACCGGCTCGCCGAGACCGAGGCGGTACAGCTCGTGGGCGTAGTGAGGATTGCTCGGGCTGTCGGCCTTGTTGCCGACCAGGATGACCGGCTTGCCGCCGCTGCGCAGGATGGCGGCGACGTCCTCGTCGAGCGCGGTCACCCCGGCGCGCACGTCGACCAGCTGCACGCAGACGTCCGCCTCGGCGATGGCCAGGCGCGCCTGCTGCTGCGTGCCGGCGGTGAGCACCGCCATGCCGGGGTTGTCGCGAACCAGGGCAGGATCCAGGCCTGCCGTGTCCACCACGGTGAACCGCCGCCCGCCCCACTCCGTCACCCCGTAGAGCCGGTCGCGGGTCAGCCCGGCGAGCTCGTCGACGATGGCATGGCGCTGTCCCGTGAAGCGGTTGAACAGCGTCGACTTGCCGACGTTGGGACGCCCCACGATGGCGACGATCCCCGACGGCGGTCCGAGGTCCGAGCCGGCGCCGCCGCGGCGCCGCCGTGGGCGGGTCCGTGCTGCCACGACGCGGCTCACCGTGCCGGCCCGGGGCCCGGCGTGACCATCAACGGCAGCTGCCGGAACGGGCCACCCTCCTCGGCAAGCGTGAAGCCGTTGAGGTCGCCGGCGCCGTCGGCGGTCGTGTTGACAATGATGTAGACGTAGTCGACCCAGGCGTGGTCGGTGTCGAAGTCGGATGGCCGCGCCGGGTGGTCGGGATGGCTGTGCCAGAACCCCACGATGTCGAGGTACCGCGCCCGTGCCTCACGGTCGGCGCGGACGATGTCGGCGGGGTCGAGAATGTACCTGTCGCGGGCGCGCTCGATGTTGAGGTTGTTGCCGGAGGTGGCGTCAACGACCTCGACCCGGCCTCCCTGGAAGCGGCCAAGCAACACGCCGCATCCCTCGTTGACGTAGGCGGCGGTTGCGTACTCGCGGATGAGCGCATCCGCGGTCACCACCAGGTTGATGTCACCCAGGCTCACTGCCACTGTCTCCCGTACAGGCCGCTGCTCAGGTAGCGGTTGCCGCCGTCGCACAGCACGGTGACGATCACACCGCTCTCGACCCGACGGGCCACCTCGCGAACACCCCACAGGGCGGCGCCACTGGAGTGTCCGACAAGGATGCCCTCGTGATGAGCCAGCTCGCGGGCGAGGTCGTACGCGGGTTCGGTGGGAGCCCAGAGGTTGTCATCGGCCAGGGATCGGTCGTAGATGCCGGGGACGATTGCGCTGGGCATGTGTTTCATCCCCTCGAGGCCGTGCCAGGGATCCTCGGGCTGCACCGACACGCACACCATTGCGGCACGCTCGTCACGCAACCGGCGGCTGACGCCCATGAAGGTGCCGCTGGTGCCCAGGGTGGCCACGAAATGGGTGACGGCGCCGTCGGTCTGCTCCCAGATCTCAGCGCCGGTGCCATCGTAGTGCGCGCGCCAGTTGGACGGGTTGTTGTACTGGTCGGGCATGTAATAGGTGCCAGGGTTGTCCGCGCGCATCTTCTGGGCAAGCAGGATGGCGCCGTCGCTTCCCTCCTGCGCGTCGCTGTACACGATCTCCGCGCCGTACGCGGCGATGAGCGACTTGCGCTCGGCGCTGACGTTGGTCGGCATGACCAGGCGCACCCTGTAGCCGAGCGCCGCCCCCACCATCGCGTAGGCGATGCCGGTGTTGCCGCTGGTGCTGTCGAGGATGATGCGGTCCGGCGTCAGCTCGCCGCTGGCCTCACCGTCGCGGATCATGCGCAGCGCGGCTCGGTCCTTCACGGAGCCGCCGGCGTTGAGGAACTCGGCCTTGCCGAACACTGCAACGCCGGGAAGCTCTCTCTCGAACAGACGGATGCGCAACAGCGGCGTGTTGCCGATGCTGCCAAGGATCGATGTGCCGCGCGTCAGCGGCGCCACGCGCTCCGCCGCCGCGCCACGCGTGGTCTCGGGCATGCCGCCATTATCGGCTGCAACCCCGTCGCGGCCGTCCCGGGAACCTACTCGGCGGCGCGGGCCGCTCCGAAACGGAACCCTGCGGTGCCCCGTCGCGAGTCCTCGATGACTGCGATGACCCCTGCGGGGCGCAGGTGAATCGGACCGTCCTCGCCGGGCAGCTCGACGAAGTCCGGGCCGCCGACGGCCACCTGGATGGCTGCGATCGTCTCCGCGACGGTCAGCTTCACGGCGAGGTCGGACCCGTTGGCGAGTCGGATCACGGCCATGTGAGGGTGCCCTCCGCGGGTGGTTGCTGCTGGGCCAATGGTAGACGCGGCGTCAGCCTTCCGCGTCGAGGGCGGCCTCGAGCTCAGCGCGGAGCACCGGCTCATCCTCGATTCCGATGCTGAACCGCAACAGCCCGTCCGAGATGCCCAGGCTGCGCCGGGCTTCCGCGCTCACGTGGCGGTGCGACGTCGTGGCGGGATGGCTCACCGTGGTGCTGACGTCGCCCAGGCTGGGCGCGAGGCGGATCCCGTTGAGCCGGCGAACGACCCGTCCGGCGCCGCCGCGTCCTCCGCGGACTTCGAGGCTGAGCATGGGTCCGCTGCCACGCGGGAGCAAGCGCGCGGCCACCTCGGCCGCCGCGCCCTCGCGCACAGCGGGGTGGTGCACCGCCTCGAGGGCGGCGTGCCCGGAGAGGGCGACGGCGAGAGCGGCCGCGCTGGCGCTGCCTCGTTCCACCCGGAGCGGCGCGGTGCGCAGCCCACGCAGTGCCAGCCACGCATCAAAAGGCGAGAGCACCGCGCCGATCGAGCGGGAGTGGGAGTCCAACCAGCCGGCCACCTCACTCCCGGCGGCAGCGACGGCCACTCCTCCAAGCAGGTCGCTGTGTCCCCCGAGGTGCTTGGTGAGGCTGTGCAGCACGAGGTCCGCGCCGTGCGCCAGTGGCTGGAAGAGGAAGGGGGTGGCCAGGGTGCTGTCCACCAGGCACACCGCGTCGCAGCTGTGCGCCGCCGCCGCCACCGCCTCGATGTCGACCACGCCGACCAGCGGGTTGGTGACGATCTCGGCCACGACCAGCGCCACATCGCGGCCGACGACGTTGCCGACGATCGCGCCCGCGTCGGCGGGCTGGGGGTCGGGAGGCAGGTCCACGACCGTGGTCTCCAGTCCGAGCGCCGCCAGCGGACCAAGCAGCAGCGACTCCGTGCCCCCGTAGCAGGGGCGCAGCAGTACCACACGCCGCCGCCCGCTCATGGTCGCGGCGCTCACCAGCAGGAGCAGTGCCGCCTGCCCGCTGGAGGTGGCGCGGGCAACGGGAACCTCGCCGCCAGGAGGTGTCTCGAGCAGGGCCAGCGTCGACTCCAGCAGGCCGACGCTCTCGTTGCCGTGGCGGCGATAGGCACGCGGGTCGGCCTCCATGGCCGCGTCGAGCGCATCCAGGTCAGGGTAGGAGCGCACCGACGACAGCGAGGGCGGCGCCACCAGGTCGGCGCCCTCCGCGCCCGACCCGGGCAGCGCGCCGGCGCGCACGGCAGCGAGTCGGATGCGGTCGCCCGCGTTCACCCCGCGGGGACCGGCCCCGCGGCGCTGGACGTCGTCGCGCCCTGGTCGAGCAGGCGGAATGCCGAGCGCCCCGCGAAGCGTCCCGAGCTGCCCAGCTCCTCCTCGATGCGCAGCAGGCGGTTGTACTTGGCCACGCGCTCCGACCGCGAAGGCGCTCCGGACTTGATCTGTCCGGCGTTGACCGCAACCACGAGGTCGGCGATGGTGGTGTCCTCGGTCTCGCCGCTGCGATGGCTGATCACCGACGCGTAGCCATGCTCGGAGGCGAGCGCGATGGCGTCCAGCGTCTCGGTGAGCGTGCCGACCTGGTTGACCTTGACCAGGAGCGCGTTGGCAACCCCGCGTTCGAATCCCTGGCGAAGCCTCTCGACGTTGGTCACGAAGATGTCGTCGCCCACCAGCTGGACGCGCGATCCGAGGCGCTCCGTCAGGGCACTCCACCCCTCCCAGTCATCCTCGGCCATACCGTCCTCGATGGAGATGATCGGGTACTGCGACACCCAGCTCGCCCAGAGTTCGACAAGCTCGGCCGGCTCGAGCACGCGACCCTCGCCGCGCAGGTGGTAGCGACCCTCGGAGAAGAACTCGGACGCGGCGGGGTCGAGGGCCAGGGCGACGTCGTCGCCGGCCCGGTAGCCGGCGCGCGAGATGGCCTCGAGGAGGATCTCGATCGCCTGCTCGTTGGCCCGAAGGCTGGGAGCGAAGCCGCCCTCGTCCCCCTGGCCGGTGTTCTCACCGCGTCCGTGCAGGACGGCCCGCAGCGCCTGGAAGCACTCACTACCGGCGCGCAGCGCCTCGGCGAAGGTGGGAAAACCGATGGGGGCGAGCATGAACTCCTGGAAGTCGACGCTGGTCTGGGCATGCACGCCGCCGTTGAGGACGTTGAACATCGGCACCGGCAGCACGTGGGCGTCCGGCCCGAGGTGCCGGTAGAGGGGCAGCCCGCGCGCCGTGGCCGCCGCCCGAGCGCTCGCCAGGCTCACCCCCAGGATGGCGTTGGCACCGAGCCTGCCCTTGTCGGGAGTGCCGTCGAGATCGATGAGGCGGGCGTCGAGCGCCGCCTGGTCCAGCGCATCGAGCCCGGCCACGGCGGGGCCGATGACGTTGGTGACGTTGGAGATCGCGGTCAGCACCCCCTTGCCGCCGTACCGGGCCGGGTCGCCGTCACGGAGCTCCACCGCCTCGTGGGCGCCGGTGCTGGCCCCGCTGGGCACCATCGCCCGCGCGGTCGTCCCACCGGCCAGGCCCACCGTCACCTCAAGGGTGGGGTTGCCGCGGGAGTCCAGCACCTCGAGTGCCTCGACCGTCGCGATCTGCGTCATCGCCCGTGCTCCCCCTTTTCGGCTATTTGTCCGCCGATGGTACCCGGCGCTGGTCACCCATCTCCGCGGCGACCTCGTCCCACAGCCGCGCGAGGATGCGGATTCCCATGGCGTAGTGGTCGAGGTCGAACTTCTCGTTGGGGGCGTGGATGCAGTCGTCGGGCAAGCCGACGCCCACAAGCACCGACTGGATGCCGAGCACTCGCTGGAAGACCTCCACCGGCGGGATCGATCCGCCCTCGCGGATGATCACCGGCTCCCTGCCGAACACGCTGCCCATGGCACGCGACGCCGCGCGCACGGCGGGGTGGTCGGCCGGCGTGATCACCGGGTTGCCGCCATGGCGCACCTCCACCTCGCACGTGACCCCGGGCGGTGTGGCGGCATGCAACGCCTCGGCCACCAGCCTGCCGATCACGTCGGGACGCTGGTTGGGCACCAGCCTGCAGCTGATCTTGGCGCCCGCGTGGGCGGGGATGATCGTCTTGGCGCCCGGTCCCTGGTAGCCGCCCCAGATACCGTTGATCTCCAGCGTCGGGCGCACCCAGCGGCGCTCGAGCACCGACCATCCCTCCTCCCCCACCGTCGCGCCGATGCCTCCGGCGACCTTGCGAAAGGCTGACTCGTCGAAGGGCAGCGAGCGGTAGGCGGCACGCTCAGCCTCGGTCGGCTCGACGACGTCGTCGTAGAAGCCCGCGACGGTCACCCTCCCGGTCACAGGGTCACGCAGGGACGCGAGCATCCGCGCCAGCGCGTCGACCGGGTTCTGTACCGCGCCACCGAAGACCCCCGAATGGAGATCGAGGCTCGGGCCGCGCACCTCCACCTCCACGCCGGCGAGCCCGCGCAAGCCCACCGTCAGCGACGGCACATCGCGGGCGAAGATGCCCGTGTCGGAGATGACCGCCACGTCGGCGGTCAGTCGCTCTCCCATCGTCTCGACCAGCTGTTCGAAGTGCACCGAGCCGATCTCCTCCTCGCCCTCGACCAGGAGGCGCAGGTTGACGGGGAGGCGGCCGCGGGTGCGCATGTGGGCCTCGACCGCCTTGAGGTGCATGAACACCTGGCCCTTGTCGTCGACCGCGCCGCGTGCGTAGAGACGCCCGTCGCGGACCTGTGGCTCGAACGGCGGGGAGACCCACTCGTCGAGGGGGTCGACGGGCTGGACGTCGTGGTGGCCGTACACGAGCACCGTCGGCAGGGCCGGGTCGGTGATCGCCTCCGCGTAGACGGCCGGGTGACCCTCTGTCTCCACGATCTCGACCACCGAGAAGCCGGCTGCTCGGGCCGCGCCCGCGACGTGCCCGGCGTTGCGGCGCACGTCGGCCGCGTACGCCGGGTCTGCCGAGATGCTGGGAATGCGCAGCAGCTCAACCAATTCGGCGAGGAAACGGGGCTGGTTGGCCGCGCAGTAGGCGTCGAGATCGAGGGGCATCAGGGGCAGCGTAGCCGGATCAGCGACTGCGCCCGCCGTGCACTGAGGCCGGTTGGGGTGTACGGTCTGGCTCACCGAGGTCTCTCCATCCCACTTCACGCTCTTCCAGGAGATCCCCATGGCCATGCAGGTCACCCCAACGCCGTCCGCCGAAGCCACCCGCGAGGGCATCGTGGAACTGGTCGGCAGAAGCCAGAGCGTTCGCCGCGCTCCGGCCGCGACGGGCGATACATCGGCGCTGCTCGACCTCCAGATGCAGGCGATCGACAACTTTGTGGAGATGATCCGGCTCCGGACCGAGCTGGCCGACCGGGATCGCCGCATCGCCACGCTCACGATCGGGCTGCGCACGTGGCGCGACCGCACCGGCGTGGAACAGGCCGAGCGTCGTCGCGAAGCCGGAGAGGCACGCGCCAGCGAGCGCGAGATCATCAGCCTGCTCCACCAGCAGATGCAGGTGGCCGACGCCGCCACGGCCGAGCTGGAGCGCATCCGCGCCTTGCCCTGGTGGCGCCGCCTGAAGGGCTGACCGGGTCCCAGGCCTCGGGGCGACAACGGTCGGGACACAATCGTTTGCAGGGATGGCTCCCGCAGGCACAGCCCGGTTGGGTGTCCTGGCTTTCCACATCGAACTGCACATTCGCGGCATAATTCGCGCAGGGGCGCCGCGCGGGAGAGGAGGGCACGGCGCAGCACCATGAACTCATAGAGAGCAGGTCGGATGTTCGACGACCCGGTTGCCGTAGACGTGACCAATTCGCCGCTTCAGGCGCTCCCCATCGAGGCCAGGCGGCGCTTTGCCGCCCAGCTGACCTCGGTCACGATGCCCATCAAGAAGGTGCTCTTCGAGCCGGCCGAGGTGATCACCGACGTCTACTTCCCCATCAGCGGCGTGATCTCGCTCGTGACCCCGTTGGAGGACGGCAACATCGTCGAGGTGGCCACCATCGGTAACGAGGGGATCGTGGGCGTGCCGCTGCGCAGCGGCGGTTCCCTGGCGGTCCGAGCCATCTCCCAGGTCGCGGGCGTGTCGCTACGCATGAACGCCGAGGTGTTCATCACCGAGCTGGCCGGCGACTCGTACTTCCGCAACATCGTCCAGAACTACACCGAGGCGCTGTTCTGCCAGATCGCGCAGGCGGCGGCGTGCAACCGGATGCACTCCAATGAGGAGCGCCTCAGTCGATGGCTGCTGATGAGCCACGATCGCATGGGCCGCGACGTGTTCGACATCACCCACGAGTTCCTGGGGCAGATGCTCGGCTCCCGCCGCGCCACAGTCACGCTGTCGATGGGTGTCCTCCAGGCCGCCGGGTTGATCAGCTACCACCGCGGCCGTGTGACCATCCTCGATCGCCACGAGTTGGAAGCAGTGTCCTGCGAGTGCTACGGCGTGATCCAGGCCGCCTTCGACAGGACCGCCATCGCCCACACCAACGGCGATCGGCCCAACGGCTCTGAACCGCCGCCTCGAGGCATGCGCGCCTGACCGCATCCCCTGCCGATCTCCTCAGCGGGATCGACGCCGGCGTCGGCACCGTCATCGAGGGCGCCACGGTCCGGCACCACGTCCGGCGCCTGCGACGCGTCGGCTGGAGCGGGGCGCTGCGCAGCCGAGGGGGCGTCTGGGCCGAGGGCGGCGCAGCGCCCCGCGACGGCAACCACCTCGAGGTGTACATCGATGGCGCCTCGGCTCTGCCTGCCATTGCAGCCGCCATCCGCGCGGCCCGGTCCTCCGTGTTCGTCGCCGGTTGGATCATCACCCCGGGGTTCCTCATGGAGCACGACCCGATCCCGGTCACGTTGCGCGACCTCCTCGCCGAGGCCGCCGAGCGTGTCGACGTCCGCGTGCTCGTGTGGGCGGGAGCACCCGCCAATCTCTTCCATCCCACTCGCTCGGAGACCCGCCGTGATCTCGACGCGCTAGTCGCCGGGACGCGCATCCGTGGTGCCACCGACAAGCGCAACCGGCCGATGCACTGCCATCACGAGAAGTTGGTGATCATCGACGGGATCATCGCCTTCGTCGGAGGCATCGACCTCACCGACGTGAGCGGCGACCGCTACGACTCGGGACCGCATGGCCACCGCGCCACGCTCGGCTGGCATGACGCCGCCGCGGCGCTCGCGGGGCCGTCCGTCGCGGACGTGGCCTCGCATTTCGCGCTGCGCTGGGAGGCGACGACGGGCGAACCCGTGGCTGCGGTTGCGGTGCCCGCGGCGGCGGGACGGAGCCGCGTCCAGGTGGTGCGAACAGTGCCGGAGCACACCTATTCGGTGCTGGAACGAGGCGACTTCACCATTCTCGCGGCGTACATGGGCGCGCTGCGCGGCGCGCAACGCCTCATCTACCTGGAGAACCAATTCCTCTGGAGCCCTGAGGTGGTGGCCGTGCTGTGCGACAAGCTGCTGCGGCCGCCAACAGCCGACTTCCGCCTCTGCATCGTGCTGCCCAGCCGGCCCAACAACGGCAATGACGATACGCGCGGCCAGCTCGCCCTGCTTATCAAGGCCGACCACCACGGGCGCCTGCTCGTGGGCACCATCGGTCCCCCGGGGCGGACCCAGCCGCGGGTCTATGTGCACGCCAAGATCGGGATCATCGACGACACGTGGCTGACCATCGGCTCGGCCAACCTCAACGAGCACTCGCTCTTCAACGACACCGAGGTGAACCTCGTCAGCGACGACGTCGAACTGGCCCGGTCCGTGCGCGAGCGCCTGTGGAGCGAGCATCTCGGCATGGAATGCGCCGGCGAGGACCCCCTCGCGCTCATCGAAGAGCGGTGGAGGCCGCAGATCCAGGGGGGGGCCATCAGCGCGGTTGCGCTGCGCGCCCTGCCGAGCGCGTCGAGGCGCTCAGCTCGCCTTCTCGGACCCCTGACGGGGCTGGTCGTCGACGGCTGAGCGCCCGCAGCCGGAAGATCAGCTCCCGTAGCATCGACGGCCAATGCTCCTCGCCACCAGCCTCGTCGACGACCTGCTCGGCCGGTTCGGCTACGCCGCCATCTTCGGATTCGTGGCCATCGAGAGCATCGGGATCCCGCTCCCCGGAGAGACCATGCTCATCGCCGCGGCGCTGTACGCGGGGCACACGCACCTGCTCAGCATCGAGGCGATCATCGCGGTGGCCGCTGCGGCGGCGATCATCGGCGACAACATCGGCTTCGGCATCGGTCACTGGGGCGGATACCGGCTTCTCCTCCGCTACGGACCCTACATCCGCCTTCACCAGGGTCGCGTCAAGCTGGCGCGATACCTGTTCCTCCGCCATGGGGGCAAGGTGGTGTTCTTCGGTCGCTTCGTCTCGGTTCTTCGCACCTACGCGGCGTTCCTGGCCGGCACGGCGCGCATGCCATGGCCTCGCTTCCTCGTGTTCAACGCCTCAGGGGGCATCGTCTGGGCGACGGCCTACGGGGTGGCTGCGTACGCCGCCGGCAACCAGATCAGCAAGTTCAGTGGTCCCGTCGACATCGCCCTGGGGGCTGTGGCGGTGCTTGTGATCGTGGCGATCGTCCTCGTGCTGCGACGGCAGGAGCGCGCGCTGACGGAGAAAGCGGAGGTGGCACTGCCCGGTCCCCTCGAGGAGCCGTGAACGGGACGGCCGACGCCGCCGTCTGAAGAACTCGATCAAGGTCGGACATCACGGCGCGCATTCGTCACGGCGGCGTCGGAACATGGAACTGATGACCATCGCGCCCTGGCACGCGAGACCCCATCGTGGGAAGGTGACCTCGACAGACCCCGCAGCGATCGCGCCGATGTCGCTCGTCGAGAGCGAGCGCACGTTCCGATCCCTCTTCGATGACAACCCGCAACCGATGTTCGTCCTCGACATCCAGTCCTTTCGGTATCTCTCCGTCAACGCCGCCGCGCTCTCGCTGTACGGGTACACGCGCGAGGAGTTCCTCGCTCTCGAGCAGTCGGATCTGCGTGTTCCAGGGCAGGCCGCACAGCTCCACGAGGACAGGCTTGCACTGGCACACGGGACCAAGTTGCACTTCCGCGACACGCAGCACCGCACCAGGACGGGCGAGGTCATCGACGTCGAGATCAACATCAAGCCCCTCGCCTTCGCGGGCCGACCGGCGGCCATCGTGGTTGTCAGCGACGTGACCGGCCGGGTGCGTCTGCAGGCTGAACTCGAGTACCAGGCGCTCCACGACGTGCTCACCCGCCTCCCCAACCGTGCCCTCTTCACCGACCGGCTGGACCACGCACTGGCTCGCAGGCGGAGGGACGGTGGGCTGCTGGCCGTCCTCTTCCTGGATCTCGACAACTTCAAGACCATCAACGACGGCCTGGGGCACAGTGCCGGCGACGAACTGCTGAGAAATGTCGCCCAGAGGCTGAGCGGCGAACTCAGGGCCCGTGACACCGCGGCGCGATTTGGCGGCGACGAATTCGCCGTGCTGCTCGAGAACATCAAGGACGCGGCTCAGGTGGCCCAGGTCTGTGACCGCATCGCGTCAGCGCTGCGCGCGGGGTGCCACATCCGGGGCACGCTGGTGTCCGTCCAGGTCAGCATCGGCGTCACCTACAGCGGCGACGCATCGACCAGCGCCGAGTTGTTGCGCAACGCCGACGTGGCCATGTACGGGGCCAAGGCACATGGTAAGGCGTGCTTCCGGACGTACGAGCCGGCCATGCACGAGCGTGTGGCGCAGAGGCTGACGATGGAGTCGGACCTTCGTCGAGCCCTGGACGAGGGCGGCCTCAGGGTCCACTACCAGCCGGTGCTCGCTCTGCCCGGCATGCGGGTGGTGGGTATCGAGGCGTTGGTGCGCTGGCAGCACCCCGCTCGGGGGACGATTCCGCCGGCAGATTTCATCCCCATGGCGGAGGCCAACGGCCTCATTCTTCCCCTGGGACGGTGGGTTCTCGAGCAAGCCTGCGGGCAGGTTCGCACGTGGCAACGAGAGATCGACGGCCTCGCCGACATCAACGCGGCAATCAACATCTCCCCACGGCAACTCGAGGACCCGGCCTTCGTCGACGACGTGCGACGGGCCCTCGCCACGTCGGGGCTGCGCCCCGAGAAGCTGGTGCTGGAAATCACTGAGAGCACCATGATGCGCGACGTCGCCGCCGCCGCCACCCGGTTGGGGGAGCTCAGCGCTCTGGGCATTCGACTTGCCATCGACGACTTCGGGACCGGCCAATCCTCCCTCGGACAACTGCGCCGCTTCCCAGTGCACATCCTGAAGGTGGACAGGTCATTCGTGGAGACTATCGGCCATGACCAGGTCGCCAGGGACCTTCTCAGCGGGGTGGCGAAACTTGGCGAATCGCTGGGGCTCGACGTGGTCGCCGCGGGTGTGGAGACGCGCGAGCAGGCGCTCGTCGTGCAGAGCATGGGAAAGCTGTATGTGCAGGGACATCTCTACTCGCGCCCATTGGATGCCGAGGCCATGACCGCCTACCTCATGACGCGGCGGCGCGTTCAACTCTCACAGACCGAAGGCGTAGAACGTCCCGTTGCTTCCTGCGATGAACATCTGTCCCGTCGAGACGGTCGCCGGGCCGAAGATCAGCGCGCGGTGCTGTAGCTGAAGAGGCTGGTGACCGGCTTCAGCGCGCGGCACGTGCCGATCGCCGTTCCTGCCGCCCGGCGCCCGACCACGCCGCGTCGATTGCCTTGATCTCGCCGCCCAGAGACGCTGCCGTAGCCACGTGACCGGAGCTAACGTAGCGCTCATGGTTGGCCTCTAACCGCTGCGGCTCGTACACGTAGTTGACCATCACCCCGTGCGATTGCCCACCCCTGGGTGAAAGATCTGCGTCAGTGTCGATGCGCTCGAGCCGGGCGCCGTTGGACAGGTGGAAGTGGCCCACGCTGTCGGCAACGCGGCCACGGACCTTGACGTGGAGCAGGTGAGCGAGCGCCAGCCGCCCCGCCAGCCGCGCCACCACCGGGTCGTGTGGACCGGGCGCGTTGAGCAGCCGGGACAACGCCTCCAGCTCGTCATCGACGTGTGCGAGGCGGCGCAGCTCGTCGTGATGGGCGGCGGTGAGGGCACGCAGCCGCTCGACCGTGAAGGCGCCGGCGTCGCTGTGGTCAGCCACCGCCTTGGCCAGACTGGGCAGCGGCGACAGGGTTGCGAAGGTCCGCAGCGCGGGCAGCTCCGCCGAGAGCTCGCGGACCACCTGCTTGATCAGGAAGTTCCCAAATGAGATGCCGCGCAGGCCGGGCTGGCAGTCGCTGATCGAAAAGAAGACGGCGGTATCGGCGTCTCGGGCTTCAGCGATGGGTCGCTCGACGCCGATCAGCGGGGCGATCGCCGCCGGCAGGTGGCGGGTGAGCGCGATCTCCACGAAGATCAGCGGCTCCCCGGGCATCAGCGGGTGAAAGAACGCGAAGCAACGGCGGTCGGCGGCAAGGCGCAGACGGAGGTCGTCCCACCCGTGGATCTCGTGCACCGCCTCGTACGCGATTAGCCGTTCCAGCGTCGCTGCAGGCGTTTCCCAGCTGATCTGCTCGAGACGTAGGAAGCCGCCGTTGAACCAGGATGAGAACAGGTGGCGCAGGTCGGCATCCACGCCACGAAGGTGAGGACGTGTTGGGAGCAGGTCGAGCAGACGGCCGCGCAACTTCACCAGCGCCGCGGCGCCGCCGCCGACCATGTTGAGGCGGCGGAACAGCTCCTGCCGCGGCGCCTCAGTGGCTCGAGCGAGCGCCATCACGGCGTCATCGGTGGGGTCCGCCTGCCACCGCGCCACTGCCGTCGCGACCTCCTCGGCCGGCGCTGAGAATGAGCCGGCGAGCACCTCCAGGAAGGCGGCGGCGTCGGAGCTGTTCATGCGCTCCAGGGCGTGCACCACCTCGGTGGCCAATGCCAGGCCAGACGCCTCACCGCGCCTGGCGATCAGACGGTCGCAGGTGGCAGCGAGGTTCGCGGTACCGTTGGTGCCCCCGGGGGGGCGACCGAGCATGGCCCGGCCCCGCTCCGCCACGAGGGTCACGTGCTCCAGCCAGGACGGTGGTGTCATGGTGACAAAGGTAATCGCACGGTTGGGATGCTCGTTGAGGCGTGTTGATACTGTCGCGATCGTCGCGGTCACGTCACCGTCGTGGCGCGGAGCGAGAGGGATTCGAACCCTCGATCCGAGTTACCCCGGATACCGCATGTCCAGTTCGCGTTAGGGCTGTCCACGGACGTCCGTGATGGTCCATCCTGAATTCACTGGGAGTCCGATTGACGCGCTCCTGTCCACCGGAATCCGGCCGCGTTCAGCCCGGTGGGGGTCGTGGCGGGGGTCAGAAAACGCCAGAGTTGGCAGCAATCACAGCACCACGACCGTAAACCGGAAAATGGAGGCGCCGCCGAGGGCAACCCGACCACCCGGCGGAGCCCACCCCCTCACCCGCAATCGGACGATGCGCTTCATCGTCAGGTCGCTCCAGCAACTGAGACGAAGCCCGCGCGACTGGCTGATGCGCCACCGCGACGACGGTCTCCAAATGGGCAGGGTCTCCATCGCTGCCGCGCTCTCGTGGCTGATCTCGGAGCGGCTCCTCCCTGACACGACGCCAGTGCTCGCGCCCCTCACAGCGATTCTCTGCGTCCAGGTCACCGTCTATCGGTCCGCCACAACCGCGCTGCAGCGAGCCTCCGGAGTGATCGCGGAGTGCTGCTCGCCTTCGCTGTCGCCCGCGGCCTGGGTTTGCACGCCTGGAGCGTCGGCCTGATCACGGCCGCGGCCCTCCTGATCGGAGCAGCGCTGCGGCTGAGGTCGGAGTCCGCCGAGATCGCAGTCAGCGCGCTTCTGGTGTTGGCGGTCGGGTCCGCGCCCCCGTTCGCCGCCGTCCGCATCCTCGAAACCCTGATCGGGCTGCCATCGGCGTGGCCACCAACTTCGTCCTCGTGCCCTCGGTGTATGTGCGTTCCGCCGACCGCCAGCTTGCCGAGCTCGCCGGCGAATGCGCCCACCTCCTGGCCGAGATCGGCGACGGTCTGTGCGGAAAGTGGCAGAGTGACGATGCTCGGAGTTGGCTGACGAGGGCACGGCAACAGAGCGACGACATCGTGGGTGCACGGGAGACGTTGGATCGCGCCGAGGAAAGCCTGCGCTACAACCCGCGGCGCCACCGCGCGCCAGGATCGCTGGACCATCTTCGTTCCGGTGGGGACCCATCCCGACCACGATGACAGGCCTGGCTGATCGGATCAGGTGCTGGCCCGGCCACGAGGCAGAAGGCTGGCCACATAGGGGCGAAGCTCGTCGTAGCGCCGGCGGGCCGGTCGTCGAGCACATAGCCGCAGCTCGGCCGGGCTTGAGGAGACCGCTGACTGCTCGCTTGCGTGGCCGTCGACAGGCTGGGGGACCGAAACGACGCCCCTATGACGTCCGCGCCTTCGGAGCGATGACCTCCGTGATTCCCTCGAGCACTGTGGCGTCCTCGATGGTGCCGGGTACCGTGTACTCGCGTCCGTCTGCGATCGCGCGCATGGTAGCGCGGAGGATCTTGCCCGACCGCGTCTTCGGCAGCTTCGCGACCACCTCCACGTCGTGGAACGAGGCGATCGCCCCGATGTTCTTGCGTACTCCGAGGATCAGCTCGGAGCGCAGCTGCTGTGGGTCGACCTCGACCCCGGCTTTGAGCACCACGAGTCCCATGGGAACCTGCCCCTTGACGGAGTTGACGACACCAATCACCGCGCATTCCGCGACCGCGGGATGTTGGGCCAGGATCTCCTCCATGGCGCCGGTGGACAGGCGGTGGCCAGCGACATTGATCACGTCGTCGATCCGGCCCATGACCCAGATGTAGCCGTCCTCGTCGAAATAGCCGCCGTCACCCGTGCGGTAGAAGCCCGGATGGCAGGTGAAGTACGAGTCCCGAAAGCGTTCGTCGGCGTTGTAGAGCGTGGTCAACGCGCCTGGCGGTAGCGGCTGACGAATGACGATCTCGCCCTGCACGCCGGCTGGCACCGGATTGCTGCTCTCGTCGACGACCACCACGTCGTATCCCGGCACCGGGTGGGTCGGCGAGCCGGGCTTGACCGCCTTGGCCTCGATCCCGAGGCTGAGAGCCGCGATGGGCCAGCCGGTCTCCGTCTGCCACCAGTGGTCAATGACCGGTACCGACAGGACATCCCGCGCCCATTCGTATGTCGTTGGATCGAGTCGCTCGCCGGCCAGGAACAGGGCGCGGAGGCAACTGGTGTCGTGGCCCTGCTTGTACTTGCCCTTCGGGTCCTCCTTCTTGATGACCCGAAGGGCGGTGGGTGCACAGAACAGGGTGTTGACCTTGTGCTCTGCGATCACCCGCCAGAACGCACCGGGGTCGGGAGTGCCCACCGGCTTGCCCTCGTAGAGCACGCTGGTGACACCGGCAAGCAGCGGCGCGTAGACGATGTACGAGTGTCCCACCACCCAGCCGACGTCCGAGGCCGCCCAGTAGACGTCACCCGCTCGGACGTCGTAAATGTTTGGCATGCTCCACGCCAGCGCCACCGCGTGTCCGCCGTTGTCGCGGACGACGCCCTTGGGCCCGGCTGTGGTTCCCGACGTGTAAAGGATGTACAGGGGGTCGGTGGCCTTGACCGGCAGGCAGTCGACCGGGCTGGCGGCCGCTACCGTCTCCTCCCAGTCCTGGTCTGTGCCGTGCAGCACCGCGGTCGCCTGCGGGCGCTGCAAGATGATGCTGTGCCGGGGCTTGTGCGCCGCTAGCCGGATGGCCTCGTCGAGCAGTGGCTTGTAGGCGACGATGCGAGTGGACTCGATGCCGCAGGAGGCGCTGAGCACCACCTTGGGCTTGGCGTCGTCGATCCGCGCCGCCAGCTCCGGAGCGGCAAAGCCGCCGAAGACGACCGAGTGGACCGCGCCGATACGGGCGCACGCCAACATCGCCATCGCCGCCTCGGGGACCATCGGCATGTAGATGATGACGGTGTCGCCCTTCTCGACCCCGAGAGCTCGCAGCGCGCCGGCAAGTCGAGCGGTCTCGTCACGGAGCTCGACGTACATATAGCGCCGGATAGTCTGTGTCACCGGGCTGTCGTAGATCAGGGCCATTGTCTCGCCGCGGCCCGCCTCGACGTGCCGATCCAGGGCGTTATAGCAAGTGTTGAGCTCGCCGTCTGGGAACCAGTGAACGAAAGGGAGCTCCGAGATGTCGAGCACCTGGGTCGGTTTGCGAGTCCAGTCGATGAGCCGGGCCGCCTCACCCCAGAATCCCTCCGGGTCGTCGATGCTGCGCCGGTACGTCTGTTCATAGCTTCCCACGTCAGCTTCTCCCGTTTAGTAAGTGGTGTCCTGGTGACAGAACTGGGCCACCCCGTCCCGGCAGTCGATCACGGCCGTGAGTTGCCCCGCTCTGCCACAGGCGAGCTTCGTCGCCGGAGAAGCCGCTGCCCCATCGGGGACGGAGCGCGCAGCCGTCCACGCCCGCCCTGGTCCGGCCTTCTGGTCGACCGCGAGTAGTGCCGGCGGGCTTCGCAGCCAGCCCCAATCTCTTCGCTCCACCCCATTGCCTCCGACTTGGCCTGCTGCTGATGAGGGCTACGCCACCTAGGGCGGCCGATATCTTCCCAAGTACAGGTGATAGTCTGGCCCGCTGGTGTGCACCATCCTCCTCGCGTGGCGCTGCTTAGATGATGCGGAATTCGTCCTCGCCGCCAACAGAGACGAGTTGGTTGCAAGACCGACGGCTCCTCCCCGACGGCTGAGCGAGACGCCACCAGTCTATGGCGGCCAGGACCTTCTCGCCGGCGGCACCTGGCTGGCGGTCACTCCTGACGGCCGGGTCGCCGCGGTGACCAACCGCCGGGACGAGACCCGGGACGAGGTCGGGCGCGATCCAGGCCGGAGATCCCGAGGCGAGTTGCCAGTCGCGCTTCTCCGCGCCCCGGGCGGCGATGCGCCCGAAGCGATGCGGCGAATCCGGCCCGCTGACTACAACGCATTCAATGTGCTGGTGCTCGATGCCGACCACGCGCTGGTCGGGCATGGCGCCGGCGCCGACAGCATCGACATCGTCGAGCTCGAGCCTGGTGCGCATGTCCTCTGCGTTCACGACGTCGACGACACCGTCCACGCCAAGGAGATACGAGTCCGTAGGTGTCTGGGCCAGGCGCTGCGCGGCGTCCGCTCAACCACCCAATGTGTCGACGCCATGACTGCTCTCCTCGGTGACCACACTATCGACGGAGGCGATGCCCGTGACGCCGTGTGCATCCACAGCGACACGTATGGCACGGTTTCCGCCTCGCTGGTTGTGTCGGCAGGGCATTCGGTGAGCTACCGGCACGCTGCTGGGCGACCATGCGTCAGTGACTTCGCTGAGGTCCGGCTGAGCTAGTGGGCTGTGACGTCGTCGGGTGGTGCCGCCCATGCTCGGCGCGGTATCAGCGCAGCTTCGCGCAATGGATGCAGGGTTAGGGAGTATTCGCCGCGAGGCCATTTTTCGAGACCTCCCGAATACAGATCTAAGGCACTACCTTGCCAAGGTACGGGTCGCGAGTTCGAGCCTCGTCTCCCGTCACTTTGACGTAGAAGCGTCGCCAGACCAGCCGCGGTGGACCGGAATCCACCGCGGAAGACCGGGGATGGAGGGCACCAGCAGGGAGCGAGGCTTAGCACGCGCATGGTGAGGACAGCGCACGGCGCCCCGGCTCGAGCGCCTCCGGGAGGGGTTTCCGACCTCAGCGCTCGCCGTCCTGCGCAGTCCCATCGCGAGCTGGCGCGACCTCGCCCGCGGGTACGCCAAGCTCATCGACTTCGTCGTGCCCCGAGAACTCTGACCAGCTCAGAGTCACCTGCCGAACCGTCTAGCCTCGCGTGGGAGCCTCCCCTGTGTCGCGAATGACACCAGGAAGACCGCACCACAACCGTTCGCTCTGCTAACCCTCCGGCCGAGCGATTTCTCTAGAACCCGGCTCGCGCATACTCCGCCATCCGTCTGCTTGGTATACTTAGCGCCTCAGCCCTCAGCCCTCAGCCCTCCAGGCCCCACGTCGATCGATTCCCGGGGCGCTAACCAAGAGGACGACATGCCGGAGCAATCCCACAGCCTGAACCTCCCGATCATGCGGCCGATCTTACCCTCGGATGCACCTAGCCTGCAGGCGTTTCACCGGCGCCTCTCGGCGGAGACGGTCCGGCGTCGATACTTTTCCCCTCACCCCCTGCTCTCCGATAAGGAAGCGCGCTATTTCAGCGAACTCGACCCCAACACTCGGGCGGCGATAATCGCCACCGTCGAGCCACAAATCGTTGCGGTTGGTCGGTACATTCGTGCCCCCGGCGGCGACACCGCAGAGGTTGCGTTTGTCGTCGACGATCGCTACCAGAGACGCGGTCTCGGCAGCCGGCTGCTGGCGATGCTGGCGCCGATCGCATGGAACCAGGGCATTCGCTTCTTCGTCGCCGACACCCAATCGGACAACCTGGCCATGCTCGGCGTCTTCTACCACTCGAGAGAGGTTGTCACGGTTCAGCGAGCCACACCAGCCCACGGCGTCACCCATCTGGTGATGAAGCTCGTCCCTCCGAGCATGACGAAGGTCGCACGCCGCCGCGGGTCACCCACGGCGGCGTAGGCATCACGCTGTGGCCTCCGCTCCGCGATGACTCATATGCCGCGGCAGCGCCGCCAAACGCTCGTCCCAGCGGGGAGACTGTCATGGTTTAGAGGTCATTTTCGACCCCTCCCGAATCAGACTTAAGGCATTACCTTGCCAAAGTACGCTCGCGAGTTCGAGCCTCGTGTCCCGGTCGCCTAGTTGCGTCCCGTAACGTGGTGTAAATCCGGGTGAGCCCCACGTCTGCCGGCGAGGTAGACAAAGAAGGCCACCGCGGAGTTCTCTTGGAAGCTCTTACCCAAACCAGGAGACCCACGATGGCCCAGCCCAGAATGACACACCAGGCGCTGCTCGACCACCTCGACGGCGCTGACGCGGACGTGCTGCGGCGCGTCCTCGAGCACGCCATGCAGCGGCTCATCGAAGCTGAGGCGGCCGCGCACATCGGTGCCGGGCCTCACGAGCGGGCGACGACGCGGACCACCTACCGCAACGGCTACCGAGAGCGGGTTCTCGACACCGGGTCGGGGCGCCTGGAGCTGCAGATCCCCAAGCTGCGCTCGGGCAGCTTCCTTCCCGTCGCTACTCGAGCCGCGGCGGCGCATCGACCGTGCCCTGCTGGCCGTGGTGCAGGAGGCGTACGTGCTCGGCATCAGCACCCGCAAGGTGGATGACCTGATGGCGGCGCTGGGTGGCTGCAGCATCAGCCGCAGTGAAGTGAGCAGGATCTGCGCTCTGCTCGACGAGGAGCTGGCCGAGTTCCGCGACCGCCCGCTCGATGAGCCCTACCCCTACGTGTGGTTCGACGCCACCTACGAGAAGGTGCGCCAGGGTGGGCGGATCGTGAGCCAGGCGGCTGTGGTGGCCGTGGGCGTGCGCGACAGCGGCGAGAAGAGCGTCCTGGGGCTTGCGGTGGGTGCCAGCGAGACCGAGGCCTTCTGGGTGGAGTTCTGCCGCAGCCTGGCGCGACGCGGGCTGAGCGGCTGCCAACTGGTCATCTCCGACGCCCATGAGGGCTTGCGCAGTGCCCTCACCCAGGTCTTCGCCGGCGCGTGTTGCTTGGGCACTGCCGATGCGACGTTGCGCAGGAAGTGCACCTTGCAGCGCTGCCAGGTAGCGCCGGCGAAGACCTGGGTGAGGGCACTGCGCAAGCC
>Ga0075522_10000076_pt1 | contig 56186 bp, 59 predicted proteins | sample NGEPerA_FD_74796 | JGI IMG/M metagenome (GOLD analysis project Ga0075522, IMG submission 74796) | Arctic peat soil microbial communities from the Barrow Environmental Observatory site, Barrow, Alaska, USA - NGEE PermafrostL2-A | ecosystem: Environmental > Terrestrial > Soil > Wetlands > Peat ... | reverse complement strand
CGGCCGAGCGCTCGGCCGGCATCGCTTTCGTATTCCTCGGCTGGTCGCTGGCGGTCGCCTGCGGACTGCCGCTGATCACCTTCATCGCGGCCTATACTGGGTGGCGCGCGGCGTTTGCCGGCGCGGCACTCACTGCTTTAGTGCCGTGCCTGCTGCTGGCCTTCACCCTGCCGGGCGGCCTGCGCGGCCCGCCGCTGTCCTTGGTGAGCTTCGGCATCATCGCGCGGCACCGCAAAATCCTGTTGCTGTTGCTGATCACGATTCTGCAGACCTCGGGCCAGTTCACGGTGTTCATCTATTTGTCGCCGTTGTTGCAGCGGTTGACCGGCGCCGGCCACGAGATGGTCGGGCTGATGTTTGCGCTCTACGGCGTCGCCGGATTTGCCGGCAATGTCATCGCCACGCGCATCGTGTCGAAACTAGGCGGCTGGGTGACCTCGGTGGTGTTTTTAGGCTCGACGTTCACCGGCATGTTGCTGTGGGCACTCGGTGCCGGTTTCCTGCCGGTGATGGGCGTCGGCATCGCATTCTGGGGGCTCGGCTTTGCCGCCACTAATTCGATGCAGCAGGCGCGGCTGGTGGCGGCCGCGCCCGATCTCTCGAGCGCGTCGGTCGCGCTCAACACCTCAGCGCTTTACACCGGGCAGGCGATCGGTTCGGCGCTCGGTGGCATTCTATTCGCGCTCGGCTATGTGCGCGCCATCAACTTCGCCGGCGTCGCTTTCGTGGCGCTGGGCATCGCGGTTTGGAGCATCACGCGCGACCGCATTTTAGTGGGCAGGTCGCCTTAGTCGACTTGCCAAGGCCGGTCCGTTCATCACAATGCGGACGCCGGGACCAAGGTTGGGAGACACGTCAATGGCCCGCATCCGCTTCGATTTCGGCGTGCTCACGCTTGACGCCGAGCTGCTCGACACGCCGACCGCCAAGGCAATAGCCACAGTGCTACCGATCTCGTCCTCGGTGCTGACCTGGGGCGAGGAGGTTTATTTCGACGTGCCGGTGACTATGGCGAGCGAGAAGGCCGCGCGCGCGGTAATCGTGCCGGGCGAGATCGCCTATTGGCCGCAAGGTCCGGCGATTGCCATCGGTTTCGGCCGCACGCCGATTTCCGAGGGCAACGAAACGCGGCTGGCGAGTCCCTGCAACGTGTTTGCCAAGGCGCTCGGCAGCGTAAAGGTATTGAGCAAGATCAAGACCGGAACGAAGGTCGAGGTGACGTTGCTCGATTAGCTCTTCTTCTTCGTTTCCTTGAGCGCGGTCTGGCGGCGCACCATCGACAACGTCAGGTCCCAGGCGTTGCGAATGTTGACGATCAACAACAACAGCAGCGCGGCGGCGAGCACGTCCAGCGCGTATTCAGATTCGGTCATGATCATCACGGCGGCGGCGAGCAGCGCGGCGTAGCCGGCTACCGGCAGCATTCCGTATGCGAGATAGTCCTCCAAATATTGGGTCCATTCCCGGCGCACCAGCTGGACGGTAACCAGCATCGAAATCACGGCGCCGATCAAGGCGGTCGCCCCGATCACCGCGGCGAAAAACGTCGGCCGATGTGAAGGAAAGAGCGCGACCGCCGCAATGAAGAACACGCTGGTGAAATGGATCACCACCGGGCTGTAAAAAGTTTGCGTCGGGGCCGTGTGCGTGTCCGACAGGAATCCGGCGCCGAGCGATACCGCGACGAACAACAGAGCGAGCAGCGTCGCGCCGGCGGTGCCGACCAGAACGTAAAATTCGTGCCAGTGCTGGAGCGAGGCGGTCATCCGGCCGCGCCTAGCCGCGGCCGACGAAAGGCATCTTGTTGGCCATCACCGTCATGAACAGCACATTGGCATCGAGCGGTAGGCTCGCCATATAGGCGACCGCGTTGCCGACATTCTCCGCCGCCATACGGGCCTCGATTTTCTTGCTACCGTCGGGTTGCAGCACGCCATCGCCCTGCACCATGCGGTCGGTCATCGGGGTCGCGGCATTGCCGATATCAACCTGGCCGCAGCAGATGTCGTATTGCCGGCAATCGAGCGAAGTGGACTTGGTGAGCCCCGTGACCGCGTGCTTGGTCGAAGTATAGGCGACCGAGAACGGCCGCGGCGCGTGCGCTGAGATCGAGCCATTGTTGATGATGCGGCCGCCGCGCGGATTTTGCGCCTTCATGATCTTGATGGCTTCCTGCGTGCACAGGAACATGCCGGTGAGATTGGTGGCGACGACGTTTTGCCAGGTCTCGAATGGCAGGTCCTCAAGGGGCACCGGGGGTGCGCCCATGCCGGCGTTGTTGAACAGAACATCGAGACGTCCGAAGCTCGATTTGACGGCGGCGAACAACGCCAAAATCGACTCGCGCTTGGACACGTCGCTTGGCACGGCCAGTGCCTGCGAGCCGACGGCGTTGATCTCGCCGGCGACGGAATCTAGCGGCTCCTTGCGGCGGCCGGCCAGTACCAGACTGTAGCCGGCTTTGGCCAGCGCAATCGCCACCGCCCGGCCCACTCCGGTTCCGGCTCCGGTCACCAGCGCAATCTTCGCAGCCATCGGCTTTCCTTCCCTCACGTTTTTCTAGTGATCGCCATATCATAAAAGCGCGCGCGTGCCATCTTCCATGTCCCCGGCGCGGTATTTAGTTTTCAAGGGCGAACGAAAGCGGGGGCGGCATGTTCAAAAAATTGGTGGGTATCGGAGTTGCGTTCACGATCTTGTCGTGGGCCGTCACCGCGAAGACCTTGGACTGGAGTCAGTATTCCTGGATGGAAGGCGGCGTCGCCATTTTAATGCCGGGAGCGCCTGAAAAGTCGGAGCAGGCGCTCGCGAACGGCAACAAGCTCTCCTCCGTCGCAGTTAGCCTCGGCGCTAGCTATAATTCGGTTTCGGTCAGCGGGATCGACAAAGGCTTGCTGCAGAAAAACGCTCCAGAACAACTTCTCGATCTGTCTCAGAATGGTTCTATCTCGGCCACGAAAGGCACGCATCGCACCAAGCGGTCGTTCACGCTGGGCGCAACGCCGGGGCGGGAATTGGTCTACGACACGGCGAGCAATCTCACCTTGAAGTAGCGGCAATATATCTTCGGCGATCGTTTGCTGCAGGTCGACTATGTCGGGCCGCCCAAGTCCGAAAGCGAGCCTGAGACAACGCGCTACTTCAATTCCCTGCGCTTCCTCAAGCCTTAGGGGATCAGCTCGCGAGCGCTTGGGGCACGTCGATCGGCTTGAACGGCTCGGCCGATTGCAAGCGCGCGGTGATCTCGGCGACGCTGGTCGCCTTGCCGAAACGATAGCCTTGCATCGAATGCACGCCGGCGGCGCGCAGGAACAGCTGCTGGTCGGCGGTTTCGACGCCTTCGGCGGTCACCTTCATGCCGAGACCGCGGCCGAGGCTGACGACCGCGTGAACGATGGCCGCGGCATCTGCGGCTTTTTCGATCGAGTGCACGAAGCTGCGATCGATCTTGAGCTTGTCGAACGGGAAGCGGCGCAGATAGAGCAAGCTCGAATAGCCGGTGCCGAAATCGTCGAGCGCGATGCGCACGCCGAGTGCTTTGAGCCGCCGCATTGCGACTTCCGCGCTGTCGAGGTTGCCGAGCAGCACGCTCTCGGTGAGCTCGATTTCCAGGCGGGATGGGTCGAATCCGGTTTCGGCCAAGATGCGCTCCACCGTCTCGACGAAATCGGTACGGCGGAATTGCAGCGGCGAGACGTTGACCGATAGATCGAGACCGGGCCAGACCTTGCCGTCGAGGCAGGCGCGCCGCATCACCCAGGCGCCGAGTTCGATGATCAGGCCCGAGTGCTCGGCAGCGGCGATGAACTCGCTGGGCGGGATCTCGCCGCGCGTGGGATTGGTCCAGCGGCAGAGCGCCTCGACGCCAATCACTTTCTCGCCGCTCTTGTTGACGATTGGCTGGTAGAGCACGCGCAGGCGGTCGTTTTCAATCGCCTCGCGCAGATCGCCTTCCAACAGCCGGCGTTTAGACAGGTCGGCGTCCATGGCGGCGTCGTAGACGCAAGCGCGGTTGCGGCCTTCGTTCTTGGCGCGGTAGAGCGCCATGTCGGCGTAACGCATGATGTCGGCGGAGCCGCCGATTTTATTGTCGATCACCGCGATGCCGATCGAGGCGCCGATCACGATGTTCTGCCCATTGATCGTATAGGGCGCACAGATCGCGACGATCATTCGCTGCGCCACCGCCATCATTTTCACGCTGTCGTCGCCGATCGAGGAAATCACCGCGAATTCGTCGCCGCCGAGCCGCGCCACGAGGTCGTCGCCGCGCAGCGTGTGCGATAGCCGCAGTGTGACGTTGCGGATCAATTCGTCGCCGACCGGATGGCCGAGCGTATCGTTGACGTCCTTGAAGTGGTCGAGGTCGATATAGAACACCGCGGCCGGCGAGGAGCCGGCGCGCACCTCGTCGATCACGGCATCCAGCCGCTCGCCGAAAAAAATGCGGTTAGGCAGGCCGCAGAGCGGATCGTGCATGGCGAGGTGGCGCAACCGCGATTCGCCGGCGGCGATCGCCACCGCGGTGCGACGCATGTAGCGCAGCACGAAGGCGGCCAGCAGCGCGAAGCCGGTGAGCGCGACTGCGATGAATGGAACCACGCTGCTGACGATTTCGGCGCCAGGCTGCTTCGGCGTCCAGGCGAAGCGCGCGATCAAAGCGCCCGATGGCCCGTCGATGTCATAGTTCAAATCGCCCGCCGGCAGCGGCTCGTTGCTGCCGGCCTTGCGCAAGTGCGCGAGGCGCAGTTGCAGGGCGATGCCCGCGAGCGCGTCGTTATCGATAAATTTCACCGACATGACGATCGGCGCCGTGCTGTCGCGCGCCGAGGGCGCACCATTGGCCAGCCCGACCGCGACCGCGGCGATGACCGCAGGCCGGCCCAGGATGTTGCGGATCACCGCGGCCTGGGCGTGCGGACCGTCTTCGGTCACGCCCGGTTCGGCGAGACGCAGCGCGCCGTGCAAGGCCGGATCGCGCCCGCGCATGTAGTTGAGCGCCGACGACAGGTCGGGCAGGGCGGACTCAAACCAAGCGGTGTCGGCTGCACTTTGGCCGAGTTGCCCATAGATCGGATGATCGGCGCCGTCGAAAATGAAGACGCGATCATGATTGAAATTGGTTTCCAGCCAGAGTCCTACGTTTCGCGTCGCCCAGGCGAAATCGAATTTGACGCGGATGCTTTGCACCGCCTGTTCGGAGTGAGCGACGCTTGTAATTTGGCGCAGGATGCGCTCGCCGTAATTGGTGAGCGCGCGCGAGAACAACTGCTTCTCGTGCTCGATGGCGACTTCATCGGCGCGTTGCGCGGAGGACAGCACCGCTACGACGATGCAGACGATGGCGACGGCCACGATCACTCCGATCGGGACCACGACGCTCAGGCGCGCGCGGTCCCAACTGGTGAATTGCCTTCCGTCGGCGAAGTGCTGGCGAGCCACAGCCGGCAAGTTCTAAGCCCCTTAAAGTATCCTACCGATTAGGTTATTCGGTTCGGAACCTAGGGGAAAATGCTTGCTTTTCGCTTTCGTTCTGGCCGCTGGGCGGGCTTACGACTGTCCGATGCCGCAATTCTGGCGGCGGTGTTAACCGAAGGTTAAGAGGAACATCAGCCCGGGCTGCGATATGGCGGGCGCGGGATCGCGATATGGGCGGCGCGCAAGGCGGCCGACCAGCGCTCGCGCAGGTCCTGGAAATAGGGCTCGCCCGGCTCGATCCGGTAGTTTACCTCGGGGTTGCAGGTGTCGCGGCGCACTACCAGGATGTCGATCGGCAGCCCGACCCCGAGATTGGAGCGCATGGTGGAATCCATCGAGATCAGCCCGATCTTGAGGCTGTCGTAAATGTCGGTGTCGAAGCTGATGGCGCGGTCGAGCACCGGCTTGCCGTATTTGTGCTCGCCGATTTGTAGATAGGGCGTATCAACGGTGCACTCGATGAAATTGCCAGCCGAATAGATCATGTACAGGCGCAGCGGCCCGCCTTTGATCTGGCCGCCGAATAAAAACGCAACGTCGTGCTCGACTTCGGCCGCCTCCAGTGCCTTGCCCTCCATGGTCTGGATCTGGCGCACGGCGCGGCCGATACGCTGCGCGGCCTGAAACATGGTCGGCGAATTCAGCAAAGTCTCGCGCTCGCCGGTTTCGGGATTATCCACGCCTTCGGTCAGCGTCGCGCGCACCGTCTGGCTGAGCGACAGATTGCCTGAGGAAGCAATCGCCATGATGCTTTGGCCGGGCTGCGTGTAGACGTGCAGCTTGCGAAAGGTCGAGATGTTGTCGAGGCCGGCATTGGTGCGGGTGTCCGCGATCATCACCAGACCTTCGCGCACCAGAATTCCACAGCAATATGTCATGTGATCCGACTGTTTCTTGAGACTTGGCTTTTTCTTCGAGCGCCCGGCTGGAGGGTTATAGCCATGCTGAGGCTGGCGCGGCAACGCCATGTCAATTCTGCGCCTGCTGGCGCGCCTGACCGACATGGACCGCGACTTTGAGGGTTTCGCCGCTGCCGCCGTAGCGCGTGCCGCGCACAGGTGCTGCGCCGAGATAATCCAGACCCATGGCGACCCGCACATGGGCCTCGGTGGTGCCGATGCCGTTGGTCGGATCGAAGCCGACCCAGCCGAGGTCATCGATAAAAACCTCCGCCCAGGCGTGGCCGGCTTCCTGTTCGGTGACGCCATCGACGCGGTAGAAATGTCCGCCGATGTAGCGCGCCGGAAAGCCGAGCCGGCGTGCTGCCGCGATGTAGATGTGGGTGAGATCCTGGCAGACGCCGCGGCGCAGCGTGAAGGCTTCCGCCGCCGTGGTGGTGGAGACGGTAGGGTCGGTGTCGAATTTTATCTCGCGATTAAGCGCGGTCATAAGCCCGTGCAGCAACGGCAGCGGATCGGTGCCGGCGTCAGCGCGCATGCTGTCGGCGAAGTCGGCGATGCCGTCATCGGGTTGCGTCAGCGCGGTCTCGCGCAGGAACAGCCCGGGCGGAAAGCGCTCGATCGCGCCGCGCGCGATGCTGTGGGTGTCGTGGGTGTCGACCTCGCCTTCGACCGTGACCGACAATTCGTTGAACGGTCCCTCGGCGGTGAAGAAGTGCGCGATATTGCCGAAGGCGTCCTCGTGCTGGCGCAGCAGGCAATCCTCCGACAGATCGAGGCGCCAGGCGATCACGTGCTGCCCCTCGTGATTACGCGGGGTGAGGCGCAGCATCTGGATCACGCCGGTCGGCGGCGTGTCGTAGCGATAGGTGGTCGCGTGCGAGATGCGAATGCGCATGAGCTTTAACGGGCCGGCATTAACGGTGACATTCTAGCATAGGCTCATATCAAAAATTGCCGGGCGATGGCGGCGCCCAAGTCATTATTCTCGGCGATAAATTCGCCGATGAACTCGTGCAGCCCGCGCTGGAAAATGCCGTCCATCTTGCTGTTTTGCAGCCGGGAGCGGATACCGCGGGCCTGGCGCTGCGCCGCGCCCTGCCGGCCATAGGCGCCGGCGACTTGATCGAGATTGCGTACGATCGCCTCGTAGCAGGAGGCGAGCGAGCGCGGCATCTCCTCTTTTAAAATCAGCAGGTCGGCCACCAGCCAGGGCCTGAGACTGTCGCGGTAGACCCAGTGATAGGCGGTGAGCGCCGACACCGAGCGCAGGATCGCTGCCCACTGGAAATAATCGAGCGGGCCGCCAACGCGCTCATTGTCGGGCAGCAGCAAATGATATTTGACGTCGAGAATGCGCGCGGTGTTGTCGGCGCGCTCGAGATAGACGCCGAGGCGGGAGAACCAGTAGGCGTCGTTGCGTAGCATGGTGCGGTAGGCCGAGCCGTCGTAGCGCAGTGAGGATTCCTGCACCCAGCGCAGGAAGCGGGAGAACTCCTCGCGCGAGGCCGGCCCGTTGCCGTAGCGCTGGAGCTCAAGCCAGGTGCCGTTGATGGCGTCCCACATCTCCGTGGTGAGCGCGGTACGCACCGAACGCGCATTGCTGCGCGCCTGTTCGAAGCAATTGCGGATCGACGACGAATTGGCGGGTGAGAAAGCGAGAAAATCCGTGACGTTTTCTTCGTTGGCCTCGTCATAGGTTTTGAAGAACGCTGTGGCGCAGCCGGCGGTGGCGACCGCGGTTTCCCATTCATTGCTGGCGCCGACGTAAGCCAGCGGCAACGCGGTCAGCCGCTGCGTGGCGTCGAGTATGCGCGCGAGATATTCCGCGCGCTCGACGTAGCGCGAGAGCCAGTAAAGGTTATCGGCGGTGCGCGAGAGCATCTATCCGTCCAATACCCAGGTGTCTTTGGTGCCGCCGCCCTGGCTGGAATTGACCACCAGCGAGCCTTCCTTGAGCGCGACGCGCGTTAGCCCGCCGGGCACGATGCGGATGCGGTCGCGGCCGGTGAGCACGAATGGCCGCAGGTCGACGTGGCGCGGCGCCACGCCCTGCTTCACGCAGGTCGGGCAAGTGGAGAGCGCCAGCGTCGGCTGGGCGATGAAGTTTTTCGGCGCGGTCTTGAGCTTGGCGCGGAACTGTTCGATCGCGATCTTGCTGGCAGTCGGCCCGATCAGCATGCCGTAGCCGCCGGAGCCGTGCACTTCCTTGACCACCAGTTCGGGCAGATGCTTGAGTACGTAGGCGAGATGTTCCGGCTCGCGGCAGCGCCAGGTCGGCACGTTTTTCAGCAGCGGCTCCTCGCCGAGATAAAATTTTACGATCGCCGGCATGAAACTGTAGACCGCTTTGTCGTCGGCGATGCCGGTGCCCACTGCATTGGCCATCGTCACATTACCGGCCTGGTAGGCCGACATCAGCCCGGCGACGCCGAGCGCGCTGTCGGGACGGAACGTAAGCGGATCGATAAAGTCGTCGTCGATGCGCCGGTAGATCACGTCGACCTGGCGCGGGCCTTGCGTGGTGCGCATGTAGACGAACTCGTCTTTCACGAACAGGTCGCGGCCTTCGACCAGTTCGACACCCAATTTATCGGCGAGGAACGAATGCTCGTAATAGGCCGAGTTGAAGACACCGGGCGTGAGCAACACGACGGTTGGGTCGCGCCCGGAGGGCGCCGGCGCCACCGATTTGAGGGTGGCGAGCAATTCGTCCGGATAATTTTCCACCGGCGCAATGCGGTGGCGCGCGAACAATTCCGGGAACAGCCGCATCATGATTTCGCGGTTCTCCAGCATGTAGGACACGCCGGAGGGCGTGCGCGCATTGTCTTCGAGCACATAGAAGGTGTCGGCGTCGATGCGCACGATGTCGATGCCGGCGACGTGGACGTAGATGTCGTGCGGCACGCTGTGCCCGCTCATTTCCGGCCGGAACGCCGGGTTTCGGAACACCAGATCGTCGGGCACCACGCCGGCACGCAAGATGTCGCGGGCACCGTAGATGTCCTTGATGAACAGATTGAGCGCCTTCACGCGCTGGGTCAGGCCTTTTTCCAGGAACCGCCACTCGGTGCCCGACATGATGCGTGGGATGACGTCGAACGGGATCAGGCGTTCTTGCGCGTCGACTTCGCCATAGACCGCGAAGGTAATGCCGATGCGCCGGAACAGCAGCTCGGCCTCGCGCCGGCGATAGTCGAGCACGTCGGCCGGCACCTCCTGGAGCCAGCGCGACAGCTCGCCGTAGGCGGGGCGCACGTCCCCGTCATGACCCTTCATCTCGTCGAAGGCGGCAACCATCGCAACCCCCCAGCAGAAGGCTCAGTCCCTAATCTGCAAGCTTCAGGCCAACAAAACCGAGAAAAAACCAAGGTAAGCGGCCATTTTGCCCGGCCAGAACCCTAGCCCAAATGCCAATGGGTGCCTAAAATTTGAGCGAGCCTGGCCGTGGGATACAAAACCGGCGCGCGCGCATTGGTTCCGTATCTTGAGTGGCTGGCGGGGCCACGCTAGGTGTTCGGCCAAGCTTGTAGGAAGGCCCAAGGATTTTCATGAACGCGCATTCGGAGATCGTTACCGCGGCAGTACTTGTGATCGGCGACGAAATTCTTTCCGGCCGCACCAAGGACAAGAACATCGGCTTCATCGCCGATTATCTCACCGCCATCGGCATTGACCTCAAGGAAGTGCGGGTGGTGTCCGACGACGAGCACGCTATCGTCGAGGCGCTCAACGCGCTGCGCAAAATATACACCTACGTCTTCACCACCGGCGGCATCGGGCCGACCCATGATGATATCACCGCCGAATGCGTGGCCAAGGCGTTCGGCGTCGGTATTGACTATCACCCGGAGGCAGTCGCGCTCCTGAAGGAGCGCATGGCCAAGATCGGCGGTGAGCTCAACGAAGCGCGCATGCGCATGGCGCGCATCCCGCACGGCGCAGCGCTGGTGGCGAATAAAGTTTCGGGCGCGCCCGGATTCTGGATCGAGAATGTGATTGTGATGGCGGGCGTACCGTCGATCATGCAGGCGATGGTCGATGAAGTTGCGCCGAAGCTCAAGACCGGCGCCAAGCTGTTGTCGGAATCGATCCGCGCCGACGCCAAGGAAGGCGATGTCGGCACCGAACTGGGCGCCATCGCCAAGGAGCATCCCGACGCCATCATCGGCAGCTATCCGTTCTTCGACGAGAAGCTCGGGCCCAACACCAATATCGTGGTGCGTTCGCGCGATGCCGGCAAGCTGGCCTCGGCCAAGACCGCGGTCGAAACCATGCTGACGAAAATCAAAACGCAGCTTGCCGGCGGTGCGCGATAGCCATGGCCAAGCCGCCAGCCGACAACCCGCCGCGCCCGGATAAAATTTTTCCCGTATCATGGGATCAGTTCCACCGCGATTCACGCGCGCTGGCCTGGCGGCTGCATGACGCGGGACCTTTCGCGGCGGTGGTCGCGATCACCCGCGGCGGGCTGGTGCCGGCGGCAATCGTGGCGCGCGAATTGAACGTGCGGCTGATCGAAACGGTGTGCGTCGCGAGCTATCAGGATTACAAAAACCAGGGCGAACTCAAAGTGCTCAAGGGCGTCGCCCCTAAAGTGACTGCGCTGCGCGGGCAGGGCGTGCTAATTGTCGACGACCTGGTCGACACCGGAAAAACCGCGCGCGTGGTGCGTGAGTTGTTGCCCAATGCACATTTCGCCGCGGTCTATGCCAAGCCGATGGGCCGGCCGCTGGTCGATACGTTCATCACGGAAGTGTCGCAGGACACCTGGATTTATTTTCCCTGGGACACCGGGCTCGCTTTCGTGCCGCCGATCCGCGAGGGCGGCGATTGAACGAAAGTGGCACGCGGCGCATAGTCGAAGCATAAAAAGAAACTAAGGGAGGATGCGATGCTGAACCGACGCCAATTTCTCGCCACCGGAACGTCTTTGGCGGTTGCCGGCACGTGGCCCGGCGTCGCGTACGCGGCCTATCCCGATCATCCGATCCGCATCATCGTCGGCTACGCGGCCGGTGGAGGCGTCGACATTGTCGCGCGGCTGCTGAGCGAGCCGATGAAGGCGACGTTGAACGAGACCGTGATCGTCGAAAACCGCACCGGCGCCAGTGCGATGATCGCCAGCAACACCGTCGCGAAAGCCGATCCCGATGGCGGCACGTGGCTGATGGCGGCCTCGGGCGAGGTCGCGATCAATCAATTCCTGTTCAAGGACAAGATGACCTACGACGCCAGCCGCGAGCTGGTGCCGGTGGCGCTGGTCGGCATCGTGCCCTGCGTCGTCGTGGTCGCCGACGCTACGCCGGTTCACAATCCCGAGGAGCTGATCGCCTACGCCAAGGCCAATGCCGGAAAATTGTCGTTCTCTTCGTCCGGTGTCGGCAACCCGCAGCAATTGGCGGGCGAGCTGATGAACAGCATGGCCGGCATCAAGGTGCTGCATGTGCCATATCGCGGCTCGGCGCCGGCGGTGACCGACGTCGCGACTGGCACCGTCACTATGAGCTTCTCGAGTCTTGCCGCGGCGCTGCCGCTGATCAAGGCCGGCAAGCTGCGCGCGGTCGCCGTCACGTCCAAGGAGCGCATGCCGCAATTGCCGGATGTCGCGCCGCTGAGCGAAGGCGCGCCGGGCCTCAAGGATTACGAACTGCTCAACTGGTTCGGCATGTTCGGGACCGCCGGCACACCGCCGGACATCGTCGAGCGTATGAACGGGATCGTGAATACCGCGCTCAAGGATCCGGCGCTTGCCGACAAGCTGATGGTGCAGGGCATCGTGCCCAAGCCGATGAACGTCGCGCAATACAAGAGTTTCGTCGCGTCCGAGACCGAAAAATTCGGTAAATCGTCGAGCAGGCCGATATCAAATTGAGCAACTAGACGCGGTTTGCTGTAGTATTGCGCCAGCGAGCCGCCCGGGAGAGAACCGATGAACGTCAAGCCGAATACGCAAGGCGCCAAGCCGATCGAAGATCTGCTGTCGCGCGTGGTGCGCGCCAAGGATATGCCGTGGCAGAAGATGCGGTTTCCGGGTTGCGAAATGAAGACGCTGCTGTTCGACCCCAAGAGCGGGCTCGCCACCATGCTAATGCGAATGGAGCCGGGCGCGGTGCTGCCGGATCATGAGCACGTGTTAATCGAGCAGACCTACGTGCTGGAAGGCTCGCTGGTCGATAAAGAGGGCCCCGACGCCGGCATCGAAGTGGGCGCCGGTGAATTCGTCTGGCGGCCGGCCGGCAGCCGGCACACCGCCTGGAGCCCGAAGGGCGGCATGTTCATCGCCATGTTCCAAATCCCGAACAAGTTCTTCGAGAAGGATGGCCGCGCGGTCGATGCCAGCGGCAAGGACTGGGATCCGGCCTGGCGCCAGTTATTACCGAACTAACCTAAGCCGCGCTGCGCGTGCGATATTGGCCGCGCCGGCGTGGCCGAATAACTCTGCTTGCCTGATTTCCTCCGCCGAGTTTACCGATGCCACCGCCGAAAATTTCAGTGATCCTGCCTACCTATAGCCGCCGGCATGTCTTGCCGCGCACGATTGCGAGCGTTCTGGCGCAGGACGAAAAAGATTTCGAACTGATCATCGTCGACGACTGCTCGACCGACGATACCGGCGCGTATCTCGCCTCGCTCGGCGATCCGCGGATCCGCGTGGTGAAGCCCGCGCATAATGTGGGGACCGCGGGCGCGCGCAATCTCGGCCTGCAGGCGGCGCTAGCCGATATCGTTGCGTTGCTCGACGACGACGACGCCTTTCTCGAGCATCGCCTGTCGGCGCCACTTGCTGTGTTTGCGCGCGAGCCAGGCGTGGTCGCGACGCTGTCGTCCTCGGTCAAGTTCGATCTCAAACGTACCCATTACGCGCTGATGCCCGAGCTCACTTTGGCGCCGGCGGCCTTCGAATGGGCGCTGATTTGCGATCTGATTGGCGTCGAGGGAACAAGCATTACCGTGCGGCGGCAGACCGCGCTCGATATCGGCGGGTTCTGTCATGGCATGAAATGGATCGACGACCGCGAATTTTTGATCCGGGCGGCGCGGCGCGGAAGCGGCCATCTCATCGCCGAGCCGCTGTGGCAGAAATATTGGTCCGACGACGGCCAGTCCAATCAATGGGAGCAGGCGGGGCAGAGCCTGCTCAACTACGCCACGGCGCGGCCGGAATTCACCGGCCGCTATCGTAAGGTCGGCTCGTATCTCGCCACCAAAATTCTCGTGGCGGACTTGCGCCATGGCCTGCTTGGCGCGCTGGCGCGCGACTTGCGCGATTTCAAGCGTGCGGGGTTGATCGATGGCAATGTCGTAAAGATGTGGTGCGAGCACCGGCGGGTCCGGCGCTACCGTCGCGCCATGTCGAAACACCAGGCGCTTGCGGCGTTAAAGCTGCCGCCGGATGATTGGAGTTGAGTTGAAGTGCCACGCGGACGTGGCGGAATGGTAGACGCAAGGGACTTAAAATCCCTTGGGAGTAATCCCGTCCCGGTTCGAGTCCGGGCGTCCGCACCAAGTTTATTATACTAATAAAAGCAATGGCTTATAGGAGCTCTGTCCAAGAAACAACACACATCAATAATACACACTGAAGCTACCCAGCCTCGACACTGCTTGGCTGCGGCAACGCTAAGCCTTGCTAGCTTCGTTCATGATCGGATACCCATTGCTCGAATAGAGCCCTCGGGCCGTGTTCGACTTTGAGCCGAGCTATGGGTCTACGCAGCGTTATTGGCTTCAATGTCGTCGCGTCGATCCCATCGGCACCCAAGAACGTAGCTGGTTTTTCCGATGTTTCGCCGGACAATGCTCTTAGCCGGCCTTTGAATGCGGCGATTTGCGCGCGAAGCAAAGCCTTGCCCAATACGATGTACGTTGGCGAAGCTGGATCAATCTCAATTCCGTATCGGCGCTCTGCCGCTTCAATTTCATGTTGCACGGGCGCCGGGTCGCCGCGATCTAAAGCCTCTTCGCGGATGAACATGTCAGCCAGAAGCCACAATGCTTCATCGGGATCGGGGCTAGTTGCGGCCTCATTGGCCAAGCGGGCGAGGGTGACCCTGTAGTTTTCGGCCGCTAAGTCCTCGATCTCACCCAAGGTGAGAGCCACCGTTTGTTTTGCACGCTCGAATACCGTCAGCCAATGCGCGCGGAGTTTGGTCGCTAGGCGTTTGGCATCTGCCAAATTGTGGGTGCCTAAGCCCTCAGTGATCCGATGCAGTGGCTTCCCAGAAGGGGACTTAAAGCGGCCATGCAGTTCTTTGGGGATGGCAATTCTGAAGGTATAACTGGTGCCGTTGCCCCTCGGCTGAAACACATAACTGCCCATGTGCCTGGCTCCAAATAACACACGGGAATAACATACACGAAGTCTATACGTGCCAGGAAACCCTGTATTTGCAGGGTTAATTGTTCATCGCGGGTGTCCGGGCGTCCGCACCAGCTTTTTGCCGTTATTGTCTTGGTTAGTAGGCCGGACATGTCCAGACGTTTATCAATTAGCTTGTCGGTCTGCGCCGCGCTCGCGGCGGCGATGCTGGTTGGCTGCGCATCGGACGACGCTACGTCGCGGCTCTTGGTCGCGCCGGATAAATACGTGCTCTATACCTGCGATGAAATCGCGCGCGAGATGAAAACGAAAGCGACGCGCGAACAAGAACTGGCGGTGCTGATGGCGAAAGCCGGTGACGACGCAGGCGCGCGCATGATCAGCGGCATGACCTACGATCCGGAATATCTGTCGGTGCGCGGCGAGATCAACGATTTGCGCGCCTCGGCCGCCGCCAAAAATTGCACGGCGCCCGCCGCGGCTCCGGCGCCTACAGCGCCGCCCGCCGCAGCCGCAAAGCGTTCCCGATAACGCTGACCGATGACAGCGCCATGGCGGCGGCGGCGATGACCGGCGACAGCAGCAGCCCGAAGGCGGGATAGAGCACGCCGGCCGCGATCGGCACGCCGGCAGCGTTGTAGATGAACGCGAAAAACAGGTTCTGCCGGATATTGCGCATCACTGCTTTTGATAGCGCTCGCGCCTTGACGATGCCGGTGAGGTCGCCCTTGAGCAGCGTGATGCCGGCGCTCTCGATCGCGACGTCGGTGCCGGTGCCCATGGCGATACCAACGGCGGCCGCGGCCAGCGCCGGCGCGTCATTGACGCCGTCGCCGGCCATGGCGACGACGCGGCCCTCGCGCGTGAGCTTATCGATCACGGCGCTCTTCTGATCGGGCAACACGTCGGCTTCGACTTCTGTGATACCGAGGCGCCTGGCGACCGCAAGCGCGGTGGTGCGGTTGTCGCCGGTCAGCATCACCACGCCGATGCCGTCGGCGGTTAGCTGCTTAAGTGCCGCGGGGGTGGTCGCCTTGACCGGATCAGCGATGGCGATGACGCCTGCCAGTTTGCCATCGACGCCGATGAAAATCGCGCTGGCGCCGTCGCCGCGCAGGCATTCGGCTTCCTGCGTGAGGGGTGCGGTGTCGATAGCGAACTCGGCGAGGAATTTGGCGCTGCCAAGCGCGACGCGTTTGTCCTCGGCCATGCCGATGACGCCTTTGCCGGCTGGCGCATCGAACCCGTCCACCGCGACAAGGTCGATATTGCGCTCGGCAGCAGCCTTGACGATCGCGGCGGCGAGCGGGTGTTCGCTATTGCGTTCGACGCTGGCCGCAACGCGCAGCACCTGCGTCTCGTCGAACCCGGGAAGGGCGATGACCGCCACCACTTTCGGCTTGCCTTCGGTTAGCGTGCCGGTCTTGTCCACCACCAGCGTGTCGATTTTTTCCATGCGCTCCAGCGCTTCGGCGTTCTTGATCAGCACCCCGGTCTCGGCGCCACGGCCGATGCCGACCATGATCGACATCGGGGTGGCAAGTCCGAGCGCGCAAGGGCAAGCGATGATTAGCACGCTGACGGCCGCGACCAAGGCAAAGGCAAAGCGCGGCTCCGGCCCGAACATGGCCCAGGCCGTGAACGCCAGCAACGCTGCGACGATCACCGCCGGCACGAACCATGACGCAACCTGGTCAGCCAGCCGCTGGATCGGCGCGCGACTGCGCTGCGCGCTCGCCACCATCTGCACGATCCGGGACAACAGCGTGTCGTGGCCGATTCTGTCGGCGCGCATCACGAAACTACCACTTCGATTGATGGTGCCGCCGATGACGCGGGCATCTTTGTCCTTGGTCACCGGCATGGATTCGCCGGTCACCATCGATTCATCGAGCGAGGAGTGACCTTCGATCACGATGCCGTCGACCGGCACCTTGTCGCCGGGGCGCACGCGCAGGCGGTCGTCGACGGCAAGGGCGTCGAGCGAAACGTCCTCGTCGCTGCCGTCGTCGCGCAGGCGGCGCGCGGTCTTGGGCACGAGATCGAGCAGCGCGCGGATCGCGCCCGAGGTGGCGGCGCGTGCGCGCAATTCCAACACCTGGCCGATCAATACCAATACAGTGATCATGGAGGCGGCTTCGAAATAGGCCGCCGGCGCGCCGTGAGCGCGGAACGCGTGGGGGAAAATTCCGGGCGCGAGCGTGGCGACGGCGCTGTAAAGGTACGAAACGCCGGTACCCATGGCGATCAGCGTGAACATGTTGAGATTGCGGGTGACCAGCGATTGCGCGCCACGCACGAAGAACGGCCAGCCCGCCCACAACACGACCGGCGTGGCCAAGGCAAATTCGACATAGTTCGACAGCGCGGGGTCGATCCAATTGTGCGGTCCGGCGAGATGGCCGCCCATGTCGATGACCATGACCGGCAGCGCCAACACAAGGCCGATCCAGAACCGGCGCGTCATGTCGGTGAGTTCGGGATTGGGCCCGCTATCGGCCGTGGGCATTTCGGGCTCAAGCGCCATGCCGCAGATTGGGCAGGAGCCGGGGCCCGGCTGCCGGATCTGCGGATGCATCGGGCAGGTGTAGATCGCGCCTTCGGCCACCGGTTCGGGCGTGCGCCCCCCGAGATATTTCTGCGGGTCGGCGGTGAACTTGGTTTTGCAGCCGGCCGAGCAAAAATAATACGGCTGACCGCGATGCTCGGCGCGATGCTTCGCTGTATGAGGGTCGACCGTCATGCCGCAGACCGGATCGGTCGCGGCCTCATGTCGATGCTGATGCGTGGAATGGTCGCTCACGGCCCGCCCTTTGCCCTTAGATAGGCGAGAACGGCCGGATTGCGAAGCCTTTGTGGTTTTAAGCGAATCTCTGCCGCGCCAGCTTCACGCCGGCGCCGAGTGCGATCAGCTTGGCCTCGGCAATATTCCGCTGCATCGGCGCCATGCCGCAATTGGTGCAGGCGACGATGCGCTCCTTCGGCACGAATTTCATGACCTCGCCGATCACCTGCGCGACGCGCTCGGGCGTCTCGACCTCGTCATTGGCAACGTCGATGACGCCGACCAGCACGTCCTTGCCGCCCAGTAACGAGAGCAGCTTCATCGGCACGCGCGAATTGATGCATTCCAGCGACACCTGGCCGATGCGGCTCTTGGCCAGCGCCGGGAAAAACTTTTCGTATTGCGTCCATTCGCCGGGCAGCGAATTCTTCCAATCGATATTGGCCTTGATGCCGTAGCCATAACAGATGTGCACAGCGGTTGTGCATTTGAGCCCGTCGATGGCGCGATGCAACGCGTCGATACCCCAGCCGGGTACCTCATCCATGAACACGTTGAAGGCCGGCTCGTCGAACTGGATGACGTCGACGCCGTCGGCTTCAAGCGCACGCGCTTCCTGATTCAACAGGCCGGCGAAGGCCATCGCCATTTTGATTTTGTCGCCGTAGTGCGAGTCGGCAACGGTATCGGAGATCGTCATCGGACCCGGCAGCGTGATTTTCAATTGGCGGGTGGTGTGGGCACGGGCGTGGCGCGTCTCCAGCGCGTGCACGCGGCCCTTGAGTTTGAGCTCGCCTTTGACGACCGGCACCATGGCTTTGTAGCGATCGCCGCGGATACCCATCTCGACCTTCTGCGCGAAATCGATGCCGTCGACGAATTCGAGAAAGCCGTGCACGAAATGCTGACGCGACATTTCGCCATCGCAGACGATGTCGATGCCGGCATCTTCCTGCCATTTGACCGCCAGCAGAGTGGCGTCGAGCTTGGCCGCCGCCAGTTCATCGCCAGACAACTTCCACTGCGGCCACAATTTGTTGGGCTCGGCGAGCCAAGACGGTTTCGGCAGGCTGCCGGCGACGGTCGATGGAAAGATCATGCACGCTCACTCTGGAATAATTCAGGCGGTTGCCAATCATAGAGCCAATCGTAGCGCGCGCGCAGTTTTTCTCCACCCAAGGCGCGCATCGTAAGATTGCGGATCAGCGCCTCCGGGCCGGTCAGCCCATAGATGCGGGCCTGACGGCGGGAGCGCAGTTGGGCCAAGGCCGTGCGGTGACGGCGCGCGCCTTCGTAAGCGCGCAGCGCATCGGGCGGATCGTCGCGATATTTGCCGAGCATATCGGCGACCACCGCGGCATCCTCGATCGCCATACCGGCGCCTTGCGCGAGAAACGGCAGCATCGGGTGGGCGGCATCCCCGATCAGCGTCACCGCGCCCACACCGCCGCGAAACGGCGTCTTGCGGTCGTACAGCGCCCACTTGAGCCATTGCTCGGGCAGCGCGATCAATTCGCGCGCCTTGTCCGCCCAGGACCAGCGCGCGAAATGGCGCAGGATTTCGACACGTTGGCCTTCGGCCGACCAGCCGGCCTCTTTCCATTCGTCGTGCACGATGGCGACGATGTTGATCAGGCGTCCAGACTTGACCGGATAATGCACAAGATGGGCGTCGAGCCCGGGCCACAGATACACCAGCGGCTCGCGGAATTCCGCCGGCACGGCATCGGCCGGAATGAGTGCGCGCCAGGCAGTGCGATGGCGGAATTTCGGCGAGCCCGCGCCCGGCAATTGCGCGCGCACGTTCGACCACAGGCCGTCGGCGCCGATTAGCGCGATACCGCGTTCGTCGATCGTGCTCCGGCCGCTGCGCGCCTGCACGGTGATGCCGTTGACGTGGGCGGCGAAATTCTCAACCCGGGCGCCGAGCTTGATCTCGATATCCTGCGTATTGCGCGCGGCGGCGGTGAGAGACCCTTGCAGATCGCCGCGATGGATCGTCCAATAAGGCGCGCCATAGCGGCGCTCGGCATCGGCCCCCAGCGGCACGCGCACGATCTCGCGGCCGGAGCCGCCGGCCATCACGCGGATCGCTTGCGGCGTCATGACGGCGGATTGCAGGCGCTCGCGCAGGCCGATCGCGATCAGTACGCGGGTGGCGTTGGGTGAGAGCTGGATGCCGGCGCCTGTCTCTTCGAGCTTGGGGGCTTGTTCGAGCACCGTGGTGCGCAAGCCAGCACGCGCCAGCGCCAGCGCCGCTGTCAACCCGGCAATGCCGGCGCCGGCGACGATGACATGACGCGCGGACGCCAAGGGTGAGCCTCCGGTGTTAGGCGGCGGCGGTGAACGGCAGCGCGCATTCCGGCGGCCTTGCGGCATGCGGATCGAGCGCGGGTGCGAAACGATAGAGCGTCGAACAATACGGACAGATGATCTCGTTATTCTCGCCGATGTCGAGGAACACGTGCGGATGATCGTGCGGCGGCAGAGCGCCGACACACTGGAATTCCTTGGCACCGATTTCGATCACCGGCACGCCCGGATCGTTGTGGAAATGGGGGACGCCATGTTCCGCCATGAATACCTCAATTGCTTTTGACGCGAAGCACCATAGCGGGGCATTGGCATTATGCCTAGCGCGTCGTTTCAGTTGTTCAAGGCCGCGGCAATCTCTAGAACTGAAAGCATGGCAAGTTTCAGGAACCGCAACGTCGAGATCGCTTATTTCGACGAGGGTTGGGGCGAGCCGATCGTGCTGGTGCACGGCTTTGCCTCGACCAAGGAGGTCAACTGGGTCGCGCCCGGCTGGGTGACGACGCTGACGCGCGCTGGACGCCGCGTGATCGCGCTCGACAACCGCGGCCATGGCGCGTCGAGCAAATTGCACGATCCGGCCGCCTATCACACGTCGATCATGGCGGAAGACGTCCGGGCGCTGCTCGGTCATCTCCAGATCGAGCGCGCGGATGTCATGGGTTATTCGATGGGCGCGCGGATCACGGCCTTCCTGGCGATGAATCATCCGGCGCGCGTACGGTCGGCTATTTTCGGCGGGCTTGGCATCAAGCTGGTGCACGGCGTCGGCCTGCCGGAGACCGTGGCGCTCGGCTTGGAGGCGCCGTCTCTTGATGACATCGCCGATCCAACCGCGCGGCTGTTCCGCAGCTTCGCGCAGCAGACCAAGTCGGACTTGCGTGCGCTGGCCGCCTGTATCCGCGGCACGCGACAGACTTTAAGTCCCCAACAGGTGGCCGCGATCCGCGCCCCGGTTTTGGTTGCGGTCGGGACCGAGGACAATGTGGCGGGCGATCCGCATGAATTAGCCGCGCTGATCCCCGGGGCCCGCGCGCTCGACATACCGAGTCGCGACCACATGCTGGCGGTCGGCGATAAGACTTACAAAACGGGCGTTCTCGACTTCCTTAACCAACGCGCATGAGCCATGCCTACAACATTTAGCCGCCCTTCTTGGCGGCTCGCAAAATGTGATAAAAGACCTAGCTAGGGCTTTCGAGAGGCTTCGGAGATTTTAGATCAATGGCTCAGTTTCAGACGCGGCCCGTCAAGGGACACGAAAAGGGCCTCGACAAGGTCGATCCGGTCTGGGCGCGCATCCGCAGCGAGGCGGAGGAAATCGCGCGCCGCGAGCCCGAGCTCGCGACCTTCATCTTCGAGAACGTCCTGCACCATGACACGCTGGAAGCCGCGGTCATTCATCGCGTCAGCGAGCGGCTCGGCAATAGCGACATTTCCGGCGACCTGATCCGCCAGGCCTACAGCAGCGCACTGGAAGAACAGCCCGTGCTCGGCGAAATCTTCCGCGCCGATATCGTGGCGACCGTCGATCGCGATCCGGCGACCAGCCGCTTCATCGAGCCGGTGCTCTATTACAAAGGCTTCCACGCTATCCAGACCCATCGCCTGGCGCATTGGCTGCTCGGCAAAAGCCGCAAGGACTTCGCGCTCTATCTGCAAAGCCGTGCCTCGGCCGTGTTCCAGTGCGACATCAATCCGGCCGCCAAGATCGGCCGCGGCATTTTCCTTGATCACGCCACCGGCTTGGTAGTCGGCCAGACCGCGGTGATCGACGACGACGTCTCGATTTTGCACGACGTCACGCTCGGCGGCACCGGCAAGGAAAATGAGGACCGCCATCCGAAAATCCGCCGCGGCGTAATGATCGGCGCCGGCGCCAAGATTCTCGGCAATATCGAGGTCGGCCATTGTGCGCGCATCGCTGCGGGCTCGGTCGTCATCAAATCTGTACCGAACAACGTCACCGTCGCCGGCGTGCCGGCCAAGGTGGTCGGCGAGGCCGGCTGCCCCGAGCCGTCGCGCGCGATGGACCAGATGCTTTACGGCATCATGCTCGACGGCTAAGTGCTTGCGCCGGGCGGCGCGATGGGGCAACTAAACCTCGCCACAACAAGGAGCGGCCCGGTGGACGTAACGGAAGTCAGAAAGCTCGACAATTACCTCAAGAAGCTTTTCGGCAACGCGCATATTCGCGTGGCGCCGAAGGGCGGCGATACTGCCGAGGTTTTTGTCGGCGAGGACGATCTCGGCGAACTGACGCTCGACGACGAGGACGGCGACCGCTCGTTTAATTTTCGCATGGTCATCCTGGTCGGCAGCGACCCCAGCATTCAGCCGGTGCCAACGCTCAACGCCTATCTGCGGCGTAAATTCGATAACGAAAATATCCGCGTCGTGACGCGCCCGAAGAAGATGGATTCGCTCGAGGTTTATCTCGGCGAGGATTTTCTCGGCGTGCTCTTTCTGGAAAATGAAAAAGGCCGCAAGTCGTATATTTTAGAATTGCCGATTTTGGACGTCGACTTGGTCGATTCAGGCACTCAACTTTAGCCGTTCGGATGCAGCCGCGCGGTGATTTTGTCGATGCCGCCGGCGACGCTTTTCCAATCGTTCAACCAGTCGCGTGGAAATCGCATTGTGATGTCGGCATTGCCGATGCGCCGCTCCAGCAAGCACGTGCCGCTATTGGTGACGCCCTTGCGCGAACAGCGCGCCAAAAAGTGCTCGGGCGCGGCTGACTCGAACACCAGTTCCTCGCCCTGATAGGGCGTACCGTCGCGGAAACCGCGCAGCGTCAAGCCCGGCGGTCCGGCGGCCGGCTCCGCCACGAGATAGCGCGGATAGATGGTCTGCACGCGCTCGTTTAGCGGCAATGTGCCATCGCCCGAGGCGATGGTCACGAACAACCGCTCATTGGGATCGACTGGCGCGCCCAGTGTCGGCTGGATCGTCGGATCGGGCGGCGTCAGCGATGGCCACAGATAAGCCAGATCGACGCGCTCCTGCGTGCCGGGGCGCCGCTGGACTGCCATGCGGATCGCCGCCGGCTCGATGTTGAAGTAAACGCCGGCCACGATAATCGGCAGCGACGGCGCCTCGAGCGTGACTTGCGATTCAGGCCAGCGCGGCCACAGCACATAGGCGACGTAGCTCGCGGCGATCAGCATGACCGCGGCCAGCAGCAAGAGCGGCCCGGTCAGCGGGCTGCGCCCGGCATGGTGGCGTCTTGCGGGGCGATCGGCATAGGAAGCCATGTCGTAATCCCGAGTTCGAATCAAATCGATTATGCCACGGCGGGCCGATTGGCCGCGGATTCCGGCGTTTACCAATTATTAAGGATTAGCTGGCGCGCCCTGCGTGGCTTTGCGACAAAAGGCCTCCTGTATTGCGTTGAGGCCGAAATGACGCCGGAATCGTTACAAATGTTGCTGGCCCTTGCGCTCGGCTTTGCCGTGGCGGGGCTGTGCGCCTCGGCCTACCAACTCGCCACCAGCCAGCTTCCGAGCTTTGGCCTGCTCAGCGCCGGCCCGAGCCCGTCGACCTTCGCGGCGCTGCCGGTTTTGATGCTGTCGGCGCCGTTCCTGATCATGCGCAACACCATGCTCGGCCGCCAGCAAGAAGGCCGCCGCTTTGAATTCGTGTTCCTGGCGACGCTGATTGCCGGCTTCTGGAGCCTGATGTCGGGCTTGGCGCTGGTGATGACATTGCAGGCCTGCGGCCTGCTGGTCGCCTAAGCACTTCCAATTTTCCGTTTTCGTTGCGAATGTGCTTGCCAGGAGGCGGGAATGCCGATCTATGAGCTCGACGGCCACGCGCCGGAGTTTCCGGCCGAAGGCGAATACTACGTTGCCGACACCGCGGTGCTGATCGGCCGCGTGCGGCTCAAGCGCGAAGCGAGCATCTGGTTCGGCGCCGTGCTGCGCGGCGACAATGAATGGATCGAGCTCGGCGAGCGCTCGCAGATCCAGGATAATGCCACGCTGCATACCGACCCCGGCTTTCCGCTCGTCATCGGCAGCAATTGCGTGATCGGCCATAACGTGATTTTGCACGGCTGTATCGTCGGCGACGACAGCCTGATCGGCATGGGTGCGATCATGCTCAACGGCGCCAAAGTCGGACGCAATTGTCTGGTCGGCGCCGGCGCGGTGGTGACCGAAGGAAAAACTTTTCCGGACAATTCATTGATCGTCGGCGCGCCCGCGCGCGTGATCCGCAGCCTCGACGAGAAGACCGCGCAAATGATCCGTGGCGGCGCCGATATTTATGTGCGGCGCTGGAAGCAATACGCCAACGGCTTGAAGCGCGCTGATTGAAAATCCGCACCCTTAAACAGGGTGCGGCCGGCCCCTGGGGGAGGGCCGGCCGCTCACGAACCCGGTCTGGGGACGGGGAGGGGTGGGGACGTGACCGGGGTCGCGATTAGGTTAGCGTGCCGAGACCGTGGCTGGCGAACCCTGCGGCTCGCCGAGCCCGACCCAGACATTCGGATCGGATTGCGACTGCCGCTTCACGAAGCGGTAGCCGGTCTTGTTCCAGGAGAGGATTTCAGACTCCTGGTTATCGAGAATGAACTCGCCTTTGTTGGTCTTGACCGTGAGCACGGCGTGGCCGTCGCCCTTTTTGTCGCGCACTACGGTGATCAACAGCGCCTCGCGCGGCCAGCCCGCCTGCATCAGCATGCGGCGCTTGAGCAGCACGTAGTCTTCGCAATCGCCTTTGCCGTCGTCGGGGTAGTCCCATTGCTCAACCACGCCCCAATGCTCAAGGTCGGTGACCGGCGTGATGTTGTTGTTGGCCCAGGCATTGACCTTGACCATGTCGGACCAGGCCTTGGGCGTGAGCACCACGTCGCGGGCCGCCGATGGTTTGGTGTCGCATTCGGGTTTGTAGCGAATGCAGAATTCGACCCAGCCGATCGGTGGGCGCGTAGCCTCGCCGACCGCAATATAAGCGGGTCGCTCGTGCAGATTGGCCGGCCCGCCATAGGCGAGACGCTCACCCGCCGCAGCGCCGCCCGTCGAAGCAAGCACCGCCGTTACGCCCGCAATGACCAGGATTGCGCCGGTCGAAACTCGTTTGAAGCGCCCGCCCATTGTTGTGGCCCCTTCCCGTCTTGCACGGGACCACAATTCGCATAGAATTTTTGCATCGCTGCTAAGTATAGTCAGGCATTTTGAAGATAACAAAACTAAAAAAAGAGATGAATACAGTAAAACTTAGAAGATACTTCGATTAAAGTCTTATCTAATACCATTTATATAAAATTTTATACATTAAGCGCCGAAACGCAGCAGCCACGCACGTTCGCGGGTTGCCGCGCGCGGAACATTTACTCTAAGTCGCTCTGGGAATTGGGTCTGGGAGTACCGGCGAGGAAGCGCGCGGTTGCGATTTCGTCGCCACGAACGCGCGCAATTTTATGCGCTGCGTTTACCGATCGCTGACGCTAGAGGCCGGTGACGCTTTCTTCGATCGAGTCGGGGTGCTGTAGCCGTGTGAATTCAACGGCGAATCCGTCCTCGATATGGCGGACCACCCGGCCTTGCGTTTTACCGATGGTAACCACGGTCCCGACCACCGGCCGCAGCTCTGGCGAGATCGAGATCGCGGCGCCCGACTCCGACAAGTCGATGACGCGGCAGGTCACGTTGTCGCCGTTCGGCAGGATCATCCGCGCCATCGCCTTGCGCGGGATAAAGCGGCCATGGCGGCGGTCTTCCGGCAAATTAAGGATGTGCCGGTTGGCGAGCCAGGTGAGCTGGGCGGCGAGCTTGTCGCGCTTGCGCAAGGTCGCCTCGATCGTCATGGCAAAGCCGTTGTCGATCGAGCGCGCAATCTTGCCCTCAAGCCGGCCGAGATGATCGACATAAGCGATCACCCGTTCGCCGGGCTCGCCGATGACCGGCGCGGCCAAGGCGATGCCGCCCGGCGACATATTGACCACTTGGCACGGATATTCGCGCCGGTCGGACAGCATGTAGCGGCCGAGCAGGTTGACCTTGACGCGCTGGTGGCGCCGCCGTTCTTCGGCTAGCGGCAGCGATCTTGTCTTCGTCAGTGGTACTGCCATGATGCGACTGGATTTTTGGGGCGCAAATGCCCCCAGCCGACAAGCCTAGGCGTCTATCGTTAACGCGGCGTTAGCCGGTGCGGTCGCCGGAGGGTGTCTCGCGGCCGCCGCTGTAAACCACAAAGCCGTGCCGGACCCTGACGTCTTCGACCGAGGGCACCAGGCGCGGCGCCGGATGGTTTTCTACCCCGTCGCCAATATGCCGCAGCGTGCCGAGTGTGAGTTCGGCCACCGGCTTTTCGCCGATCCAATAGGGCGTTTGTACCGGCGCCAGCACACCGAGCGCGCGAATGCGGGCGTGTCCGGCATGGGCGAGCGGCAACAGCAGCAGTTCCAGGTCGGTTTGGCTGCCGTCCGCGGTGCGCGCGGTCACGCCGGCGACCAGACCGGCCGATTCATCGGTGACGGCAATGAGCAGATCTTCGACCGATTTGCGCGTGGTCTCGCTCCACAATGTGGCGAAAGCCTCGCCTTTGGTCTCGCGGCCGAACAGCGCGCAAACCCGCGTACCGGCGAGACGGAACCGGAGTTGATCGACAAAATCCGCCGCCAGCATAAACGTATCGCCGAGCGCATGGCGGATCTGTGTCGGATCGATATCGGCCCGCGTCGGCGCCGGTCGGCCACCGCGCTTCCTGTCCCAATATTCGAAGACGGCCCGCGTGGATGGATGTTTCATGGACGCACCTGTTCCGTCGCGAGACGGTGCCGGCGTTCGTTTGTCCCCGACTGGGACATTCGCGCCGGCTTTTCGCCGCGACGGTGCGAAGGGAGCAGGGGTCATGCCGGAGCGCGCATGGCGGGTGGGTCGATGCGAGTTAGTGTTAAGACCGCAATTGAGTTGCGGCGCGCGGCGGCGTGTCTATGGTCGCCATCGATCCACACCGTGACGACTTGAGAGCCCGGGAGGCGAGGGGATGTGACAAGCGCCGCTAAAGGCGCGAAGCCCCCGCAAGACGCTGGCTTACAGGAGGGCGCAAGCCCTCCTTTTTTCTGTCTTCGCGGCTTGCGGTGATCCGCCCAAGCGGCGTAACTGGGCGTCTCATCCCGTATTTGGGCCCCCGTGAAACGCGAACCGCTCTTCGATATTCCGCCGGTCATCGTTGCCGTCTTGGCCGCGCTGGCGCTGGTTCATGCCGTGCGCACGCTGGTGCTCAGCGAGGCGCAGGACATCGAGTTTGTGCTGACCTTTGCCTTCATTCCGGCGCGCTACGACACATCCGCACTCGGCGGCGTGCTGCCGGGCGGCTTCGGCGCGGAACTGTGGACCTTCGTGACCTATTCGCTGATTCACGCCGGCTGGACTCACTTTGGCGTCAATGCAGTTTGGCTGCTGCCGTTTGGCAGCGCTGTGGCGCGTCGCATCGGCGCGTCGCGATTTCTGGCGTTCTTCGCAGTGACCGCGGCGGCGGGCGCAGCCATGCATCTTGCCACTCACGCCGGCGCGCAAGCTCCGGTGATCGGAGCGTCTGCGGCAATTTCCGGCACCATGGCGGCGGCCATGCGATTTGCATTCCAGCGCGGCGGCCCGCTCGGCTTCTGGCGCCAGGGTGATGACGCTGCCTATCGCGTGCCGGCGCTCCCGCTCCTCGGTGTGTTGCGCGATCCGCGCGTGCTGGCGTTTCTCGCGGTGTGGTTCGGGATCAATCTTCTGTTCGGGCTCGGTTCGTTTCCGTTGACCGGCATGGGAGAAAACCAGGTGGTGGCCTGGCAAGCGCATATTGGTGGATTTCTCGCCGGCCTGATTTTATTTTCTTGGTTCGATCCGGCGCCGCCTGAGCCGAAAGAAGCGCAATATGACGATATTGGTGCAACGCCGCATTAAGCAATGCGAGCGCGCAGCAACAGCCGCCCAATGATTGCGCTTGACGGAACCGGGATAGTGGCAGGATCGTTCACATAGACTCGGAGTCGCGGGTTATCCGCAGCCGGGCTAGGAGGCTGCCATGAACGTCAAAAGCATCTTGGCCGCCAAGAAAGCTAACTTGGGCGGCGACATCGTCTGCATCGAACCAACAGCCAATCTCGCGGCGGCGGCGCAATTGCTGGCGGCGCGGCGCATCGGCGCGGTCCTGATCCGCGGCGCCGGAGGGCGCCTGTCCGGCATCTTGTCGGAGCGCGACATCGTGCGCGCGTTGTCCGAACACGGCGCCGCCGCGCTCGATCTGCCGGTCGGCCGGGTGATGACCCGCAATGTCACGGCGTGCGCCGAGGACGACACCTGCGCCAGCATCATGGAGCGCATGACGGCGGGAAAATTCCGTCACATGCCCGTGGTGGCCAAGGGCGAGTTGATCGGCCTGGTGTCGATCGGCGACGTCGTCAAGCAGCGCGTCGAGGAGATCGAAGGCGAATCCGAGGCGCTGCGCGATTACATCCGGACCGCGTAGAGAAAGCGATTACTTCGCGCCGTAGGGCTGCGACAGCGCGGCGACCGCCTCGGCGATGCCGTCGATCGCCTTTTCAGTCGCGTCAACGCCGATCTGGATAGCTTCGGCAGCGCGGTGGAAATCGAACCAGCCGACGCCGCCGAGCCGCGGGCTGATCAGCACGTCGGGCGGATCACCGGCCAGCCGCGCGCGGGTGATGCGGTCCTGCATGACGTTGAAAGCTTCGACCATCACGGTCGGAATGCCCGGACTGCCACGCCGTCCCAGGACCTGCCGCCGCCGCGAACGCTCGCCGCCGAAAATGCCGCGCAAGCCGTTGGTCTTGGGCGGCTCCGGCGTCGCCGCTTGGCCGTCGTCGGAGCCGTGATTGGCGATGATGGTCCCGCGCCCGAACAAATCGGAATTGAGATTGACCGCGATTACCAGCCGCGCATCGAGCGCGCGCGCCGCCGACACCGGCACCGGATTAACCAGCGCGCCATCCACCAGCCAGCGTCCGCCGATATGCGCGGGCGGAAAGATGCCCGGCAGCGCATACGATGCCCGTAACGCATCGACCAGCCGGCCGCGCGTCAGCCAAACTTCGTGTCCGGTATTGAATTCCGTGGCGATGGCGGCAAAGCGGAGCGGCAGATCTTCAATCCGCCTATCGTGGAGCGCTTCCTCAAGCCGTGACGCCAGATGGCCACCGCGAATGAGACCGGAGCCGGACAGGCTGAGATCCAGATAGCCCAAAACGCCGCGTACGGTGAGCGAGCGCGACCATGCTTCCAGACCATCGAGCTGCCCGGCGGCGTAACAACCACCCACCACCGCGCCGATCGACGTGCCGACGATGATGTCGGGGACGATGTCGTGGGCGACAAGGGTGCGCATCACCCCAATATGCGCGAACCCGCGCGCCGCGCCGCCGCCGAGCGCGAGCGCGATGCTTGGCCGTTTGACCTCGGGCTGTGCAGCAGCGGTCGTGGCTTCGGCGTTACGGTCGCCGCCGCGCACGCGCCCGAATAGACCTTCGAACACCAAGTTTTTCTCCCCGTCCCCCTATTTTCGGATCGGACTAACCACTGGACAAGCGTTTGCAGCCGATATGGTGAAAACTGCTGGCGGAGTCTTGTGACCGAAACGTGACAGGGAGCCTGCGCTAACCTCATTTCAGAAGGGTTAAATGCTCCAGCAGGACATTTGGTTGCGTTCGTCAGCTGGTCGGACGCTGCATCGCAAAAAGACTTTCGATCACGGCATATTGGTCGTAGCCGCAGCGCGCGATCGGCTTCATGGCGGCGGTGTCAAGCCGGCCATCGACGATGAAGCGGTCGTCGATATGCACGCCAACCACCTGACCGAACACCACATGACAATCGACCGGCTTGCCGTCGAGCGCCTCAAGCGTGACGATCTTGATGCGTCTGCATTCGAGTGCGCAAGGGCTGGCCTTCACACGCGGCGGCTTGACCAGTCGCGACGGCGCCGGTTCGAGCCCGGCGCGCTCCATCTCGTTGACGCCGCGCGCCACAGGAGCAGACGTGACATTCATCGCCTCGCGCAAATCCCAGGTTGCGAGATTGCAGACGAATTCGCCGGTCTCCTCGATGAAGCTCACCGAATCCTTGTGCCCTTCGCTGGCGAACATAACCAGATTGGCCCGGCTATTGACGCCATTGAAATACGAATAGGGCGCGCAATTCACCTCACCTTTCAAACTTATAGAGGTGATCCAGCCGATCGGGCGGGGCGCGACGATAGCCTTGAACGGATCGTGGGGAAGGATGCTTTTATCGCGCTTGTCAGGCTCGTAGAACATCACTTCCTCGGCCCTGAATAGCGAGTGACGATCGCGTCGAGAGGTGGCCGATCGCGCTCCTCGGGTGGCTTTGCCGGCCGGCCGATGTGAACGAAGCCGGCAACGCGCTCATTGGGGCCGACACCGAGCTTTTCCAACACGCGGCGGTCATAGGCGTACCACTCGGTGATCCAGCTCGCCGCGTAACCCATCGCATGAGCTGCGAAAACGAGACTCATGGCGGAAGCGCCGACGGATAATTGCTGCTCCCATTCCGGAATTTTGGCATGCGGGCCGGCGCGGCTGACCACCGCGATCACCAGCGGCGCGCGCGACAGCCGCTTGCGCTCGAAGCCGATCTGCTCGGGCGTGGCGTCAGCGCGGTCGGCGGTAAAGGCCGAGACGATCGCTTCGCCCGCGGTATCGCGCGCAGCGCCCTCGAACACGATGAACCGCCAGGGCGCGAGCTTGCCGTGATCGGGCACCCGCGAGGCGATCGAAAGCAAAGTGGCGATCTCAGCGTCGCTCGGGGCGGGGCCGGTCAATTCCATCGGCTTGACCGAACGGCGGGTCTTGAGCAGTTGCAAGGCGTCGGGCATCGCGACCTCATTAAACACCTGTTGCGCCTAGCATGGCGCTCCCGGTCCAGCCTAGTGGCTTGAAATCGCCTCGATTTGGGCCGAAAACGTCGCCGTCATGAGTCATTCACCGATAAATGCCGCTCGCCGCCGGCTGTGGCTGGTATTCGCGGTCATCGTGACTTTGCTCACGCCGGCCGCGGCATCGGCGCAAGTCGCCGGACAGAATTCGTTATTCTCGGCGGCGTCTACCAATGGGCTGCTGGCGCCTTCGCCATCGACGCGCGGCGAGCCGTTCGGCTCGCCCAGTGTGTTGGCGCCAAAGGTTGAATGGCCGCAGAACGGGCCGCGCGCGGCAACGCCCGCGTCGCCGCCGATGGTGCCGGCCGGACAAGTAGCGCTCGCGCTCAGTGCGCGCTTCGGCGAAGACGCACCGGTGATCAGCGGCGGACTGACGTGGCGCGTCTACGCCGCCAAGGCGGAGCCGAACGGGACATTCCGCTTGATCAAGGAAGACAGTTCGCCGTCGCCGACGCTGGTGCTGCCGGCCGGCGCTTACATCGTGCATGTCGGCTTCGGACTTGCCACGGCGGTCAGACCGGTGACCTTGAATGGACCGACCGTGCATGAGGATTTCGATCTGCCGGCCGGCGCGTTGCGGTTGGAAGGCCGCGTCGGCGATGCGCGCATTCCGGCCGGGCAGGTTTCCTTCGACGTCTACAAAGGCAGCCAATTCGAGTCCGGCGACCGGCGCCCGATCGCCGAACACGTGATGACCGGCAACGTGGTGGTGGTGCCCGAGGGCACTTATTACATCGTGTCGAACTACGGCGACGCCAATTCGGTGGTGCGCTCCGACATCCGCGTGCAGGCCGGAAAGCTCACCGACATCACCGTCACCCACCGCGCCGCCGCGATCACGCTCAAGTTGGTGGCCGAGACCGGCGGCGAGGCGCTCGCCAATACCGCCTGGTCGGTACTTACCCCCGGCGGCGACGTGATCAAGGAATCGATCGGCGCGTTTCCGCGCGTGATCCTGGCCGAAGGCGAATACCGCGCCATCGCCCGCAATGAGGGCAAGGTTTTCGAACGCGAATTCAAGGTCGTCACCGGCGTGGACGGCGACGTCGAGGTGCAGTCGAAGTAGCGCACAATCCCGAAAAGCTCGTCCTCGACCGGGTCGGGGAGGGTTACCGGTTTCTCGCCTTCGCGAAGCGCGCCTCGGCAGGCGAAGGAAGGTCGGACAAGATCAAGCGCAAATAACGACGGGAACAACCTCGCAATCGTGTTCGTTGTAGTGAATAGTGAATATGGTGCTCCAACCCATTGCCAATGACGTAGCCGCGGATGTTTTCGCAGGCCTCGACGCCAAATCGGTCGCGTTGCTGCTCGATGTCGACGGCACGATGGTCGATTTCGGCCCGTCGCCGCTCGAAGTGCATGTTTCCGACGGTTTGAAGGATTCACTGGCTCGACTGTCGCAGCTGACAGATGGCGCCTTGGCCTTGGTCAGCGGACGTCCGATCAGCGATCTCGATCTGTTGTTTACTCCACTCAAGTTGCCGGCCATCGGCGGCCATGGCGCGGAAATGCGCGTTCGCGGGGACGAGGTCATCAGCGCGGCCACGCCGCTGCCGGACGCTTTGCGGCGCAATCTCGCCGATGCGGCGACGCCGGGCTCGGGCATCTTCGTCGAGGACAAGGGCTATTCGCTGGCGCTGCATTATCGCACAGCGCCACAGCACGAGGGTCGCCTGCGGGCGCATATCGCGGCCGGCCGCGCGGCATTTCCCGGTGAGGCGACCGAAGTTCTGCCGGGCAAGTCCATGCTCGAAGTGAAGCGGCCGCACGTCAATAAAGGCGAGGGCGTGCGCGCGTTGATGAGCCGGCCGCCGTTTACCGGGCGCATGCCGGTCTTCATCGGCGACGATGTCACCGATGAATCGGTTTTCGCGGTGCTGCCGGAGCTGCGCGGCAAAGGCTTCTCGGTCGGCCGGCATTTCGATGGCATGGCCGGAATTTTCGATTCGCCGGACGACGTCCGCCGGGCGTTGCACCGGCTGGCGGCCGGACGGGCGCGCGCGCCATGACCGAGGCCACGCTCGATCTGGCGGTCATCGGCAACGGCCGCACCGCGGCGCTTGTCGAACCGTCCGGGCGCATCGTGTGGTGGTGCCTGCCGCGCTACGACGGCGATCCGGTGTTCTGCCGGCTTCTGGCCGGCGACGAGGACAAGGGCTTCACCGACGTGGTGCTCGACGGACAGGTCGAGATTCGCTCGGACTATATGCGCAATACCGCCATCGTGGTGACCGAGCTCGCCGACGGTAATGGCGGCGCTGTGCGCATTACCGATTTCGCGCCGCGTTTCGAGAATTATGGCCGCACGTTCCGGCCGCCGCAGCTCATCCGCATCATCGAGCCGATCGCCGGCATGCCGCGCGTCACGATCCGCTTCCGCGCCACGCATCGTTACGGCGTGCCGGTGATGACGCAATCGTCCGGCAGCAACCATATCCGCTACTGGCGCGACGACACGCCGGTGCGGCTGACCACCGACGCGCCGCTCTCGCATATCGAGAACGAAGCCTCCTTCGTGCTCACCCACCCGGTGCACATGGTGTTCGGCAGCGACGAGCCGTTCGAGGGCACGCTGGAGAGTACCTGCCGGGAGTTTTCCGACCGCACGCGCGACTATTGGATGGAGTGGGTGCGGCGGCTCGCTTTCTCGATCGACTGGCAGGACGAGATCATCCGTGCCGCGATTACGCTCAAGCTTTGCAATTTCGAGGAGACCGGCGCGATTGTGGCGGCGCTCACAACCTCGATCCCGGAAGGCCCGGGCTCGGGACGCACCTGGGATTACCGCTATTGCTGGATGCGTGACGCCTTCTTCGTGGTGCGCGCGCTCAACCGCATCGGCGCGACGCGCACGATGGAGGAATTCATCTCCTATATCCTGAGCGTGGCCGCCGGCCGCGCCGCTGTGATCAAGCCGCTCTACGGCATCGTGCATACCGATACGCTCGAGGAGCGCACCGCCGAGGCGCTTGCCGGTTATAACGGCGACGGCCCGGTGCGCATCGGCAATGCCGCGATCGGCCAGGACCAGCACGACGTTTACGGCAGTATCATCATGGCGGCGACGCCGATGTTCTTCGACCGCCGGCTGCCCAAGCCGGGCGATGCCGCGCTCTTCAAGGTGCTTGAGCCGCTTGGCGAGCAGGCCGCGCGGCTGGCGCTCGAACCGGACGCCGGCATTTGGGAATACCGCGGGCGCAAGCGCGTGCACACATATTCGGCTGCGATGTGCTGGGCCGGCTGCCAGCGGCTCGAGGCGATTGCCGCCCATCTCGGGCTTGGCGACCGCGCACAATATTGGGGCAGCGTCGCCAATAGAATTTGCGAGCAGGTGCTCAAGCAAGGTTGGAACGAGAAACGCAAGGCGTTCTCGGCGGCTTTCGGCAGCGACGATCTCGATGCCAGTTGCCTGCTGCTGGCCGAACTCGGGCTGATCGCTCCCGACGATCCGCGTTTCGTCTCTACCGTCAATGAGATAGCGCGTGAACTAAGGCGCGATTTCCACGTTATGAGGTATGTGGCTGCCGATGATTTCGGCCTGCCGGAGACCGCCTTTTTGATTTGCCGCTTCTGGCTGATCGACGCATTGTGGGAGACGGGCCGACGGGACGAGGCAAAAGAAATGTTCGTCGATGCGCTTAAACTGCGCAACCGGTATGGCCTGCTGTCGGAAGACGTGCACCCATTGACTGGTAAACTGTGGGGCAATTTTCCGCAGACCTATTCTATGTCGGGATTGATATTGACCGCGATCAAGCTGTCGCGCAGTTGGGGAGACCGGTATTGGCGCGGCTCGTCGTAGTCTCGAACAGAGTCGGGATCCCCGACAAAAGTGCGCGAGCCGGAGGGCTCGAGGTTTCTATACGGCCCGCGCTCCGGCATCGCGGCGGCGTCTGGTTCGGCTGGAATGGCAAGGTTACGGATGACGATCCCGGGCCTGCCGAAACCGTCGAACGCGACAATGTCTCCTATGTCACGATCGGCCTGCGCAAAGACGATTACGAGGAGTTCTACAACGGCTTTGCCAACCGCGTGCTGTGGCCGATCCTGCACTATCGGCTCGATCTTGCCGAATTCACGCGTCGCGATCTCGGTGGCTATATCCGCGTCAACGAGTTCTTCGCCACGAATTTGGAAAAGATGCTCAAGCCCGACGATGTGATCTGGGTGCATGACTATCACTTGATCCCGCTGGCCCGGGCCTTGCGCGAGCGTGGCCACAAAAACAGAATCGGTTTCTTCATCCACGTGCCGTTCCCGCCGCCGGAAATCCTCACCGCATTGCCCAACCACGAGCGGCTCATTCCGTCGCTCGGCAATTACGATCTGGTCGGTTTCCAGACCGAAATCGACGCCAACAACTTTTCGCGCTATTTGGCGAACGAAGCCGGATTGAAGCGCCTTGGCGAGGAAACCTTCGAGTTCGACGGTCGGCCCGTACGTATCGGCGTATTCCCGGTCGGTGTCGAGACCGAGGCCTTCGGACGCCTGGCGCGGCGGGCCATCGAGTCGGCCTTCGTGCGCGAGGTGCTGGAAAGTCTCTCGGGCCGCGCCATGATCATCGGCGTCGACCGGCTCGACTACAGCAAGGGTATTCCCGAACGGATGAATGCGTTCGAGCGTTTTCTGACGATCTCGCCGGAGTGGCACAACAACGTCACGTATTTGCAGATCACGCCGCACAGCCGCACCGATATCCCCGAATATGCCGACATCGGCCGGAACGTCGGCGAGGCGGTGGCGCGGATTAACGGCAACTTCGGCGAGGCGTCATGGACTCCGGTCCGCTATATCAACAAGGCACACAGCCGCACCGCTCTCGCCGGCCTGTACCGCGCGGCGCGTGCGGCGCTGGTGACGCCCTTGCGCGACGGCATGAATTTGGTGGCCAAGGAATTCGTCGCGGCGCAGAACGCCGAGGATCCGGGCGTCTTGATCTTGTCGCGCTTTGCCGGCGCTGCGCGCGAATGTACCGCCGCGCTGCTGGTCAATCCGTATGATCACGAGGGCGTCGCGCTCGCCATCAACCGCGCGCTGTCGATGTCGCAGGACGAGCGGCGCCAGCGTCACGTGGTGAACTACAAGGCGCTGCTGCAGAACGATCTTGGCCAATGGGCGGAGCGTTTCCTGGCGGTGCTGGAACGGCCGCTGCCGGCCGCTGGCGGGCGGTCGCAATTTCGCGCCGCGGGCGCCCGTTAGGCTTTCGCCCGCCGCACGTCGGGCGGCACGGCTTCGTCGGCCAGCGTCTTGAGCGCGACGTCGAGCGGCATGACTTCCTGTTTGTCCTGGCCGAGCCGACGTACCGACACCGTGTGTCCCGTGGCTTCGTTCTTTCCGACCACCAGCATGGCGGGGATCTTGGCGAGCGAGTGCTCGCGCACTTTGTAATTGATCTTCTCGTTGCGCAGATCGCCGTCGATGCGCAGGCCGGCTTTGCGGGCGGCGGCGATTACCTCGCGCGCGTAATCATCGGCGTCCGAGGTGATGGTGGCGACGACGGCCTGCATCGGCGACAGCCACAGCGGCAGATGGCCGGCGTAATGCTCGATCAGGATGCCGGTGAAGCGCTCCATCGAGCCGAACATGGCGCGGTGAAGCATCACCGGTGTCACTTTGTTGGAATGCTCGTCGATGTAAAACGCGCCGAGCCGGCCGGGCATGTTGAGATCGACCTGTACGGTGCCGCATTGCCATTCGCGGCCGATGGCGTCGCGCAGCACGTATTCGAGCTTGGGCCCGTAGAAGGCGCCTTCGCCTTTGTTGAGCGTCCAGGGCCGGCCGGAGGCCATGAGCGCGGCGTTGAGCGCTGATTCCGCCTTGTCCCAGACCGCGTCGTCGCCGATGCGCTTGTCGGGGCGGTCGGAAAATTTGATGCGCACGTCAGAAAAACCGAAGTCCTCGTAGATCGACAGGATTTGGTCGTTGACCTTGAGGGCTTCCTCGGCGATCTGGCCTTCGGTGATGAAGATATGCGCGTCGTCTTGCGTGAAGGCGCGCACACGCAACAGCCCGTGCAAGGCGCCGGACGGCTCGTAGCGGTGAACTTTGCCGAATTCGGCAATCTTGAGCGGCAGGTCGCGGTATGACTTCAGGCCGTTCTTGAAAATCTGTACGTGGCCGGGACAGTTCATTGGCTTGATGGCGTAGACGCGCTCGTCCTCCTCGCGCTTGGCGGTGAGGAACATCATATCGTTGTAGGTCGGGATGTGACCGGTGGTGACCCAGAGCTCGCGGTCCATCAGCTGCGGCGAATTCACTTCGGTGAAGCCGAATTCCTGCTGGCGGCGGCGAATGTAATTCTCCAGCGCCTGGAACAGTGTCCAGCCTTTGGCATGCCAGAACACCGAGCCGGGCGCTTCTTCCTGGAAATGAAACAGGTCCATCTCGCGGCCGAGGCGGCGATGATCGCGCTTCTCGGCTTCCTCGAGTTGCTTCAGGTAAGAGTCGAGCTCTTCCTGCTTGGCGAAGGCGGTGCCGTAGATGCGGGTGAGCATCGGATTGTTGCTGTCGCCGCGCCAGTAAGCGCCGGCCACCTTCATCAGTTTGAAGGCGTTACCGACCTTGCCGGTCGAGGTCATGTGCGGGCCACGGCAGAGATCGAACCACTCGCCCTGTTTGTAAATCTTGAGCGACTGGTCGGCCGGAATGGCGTCGATCAGCTCGACCTTGAAGTTCTCGCCTTTGTCGCGGAAGGTTTTCTTGGCCTGGTCGCGCGACCAGATTTCCTTGGTGAAGGGCTTATCGCGCGCGATAATCTCCTTCATCTTTTTTTCGATGACCGGCAGATCTTCCAGCGTGAACGGCTGATTGCGGAAGAAGTCGTAATAAAAACCGTTTTCGATCACCGGGCCGATGGTGACTTGCGTGCCGGGCCATAGCGATTGCACGGCTTCCGCCAGCACGTGGGCGGCGTCGTGCCGGATCAATTCCAGCGCGCGCGTGTCGTCGCGGGTGAGGAACTCGATTTTTGAATCGCGCTCGATCGGATCGGCCAGATCGGCGACCGTGCCATCAAGCGCCATCGCAACGGTGCGTTTGGCCAGCGAGGGCGAAATGCCCTTGGCGACATCCAAACCTGTTGTGCCTTGAGCGTAGTCCCGACGCGCGCCGTCGGGAAAGGTCAGCGCGACCATGACTTCTTCTCCTGTGGCTCACTCCTGCGAACGAGCGCAGGTAAGCGTTACGCGCAGAGGGATATAACAGGGGAACCGGACTGCGCAACTACCGCGCCAGCGTCTCATTCGTTCCGCGCCAGAGACCGTAGCGCCAGGGCAGCCACCAGCGACATTTGGCCGGCAATTTGGCCGGCACGAAATCGAGACCATCCGTGCCGTAAGGGTTACAGCGCATGATTCGCGCCAGCGCCATCCAGCCGCCGGCCCATAGCCCGAAACGCCAAATGGCTTCGTCGGCGTAGTCGGAGCAGCCCGGTAGATGGCGGCAGCGCGGGCCGATCAGCGGCGCCAGCGTATAGCGATAAAACACCACCAGGCCGTGCCCGATGAGCCGCGGCAGGTGCGTCAAACCGTAGTCGCGTCCGCTCATCGCCAGCATCAAAGTTCCACGAAAAGTTCCACTGTCATAGTCACATCGGCAGCCGATAGCGACTATTTTACACTAGACCCGAATCTGCGCCCTGCATTAAAACTGACATACGAACGGGGGTTCGAAAGCCGCCAAAGTCCAGCACGAACGCGGATAGTCGCGCAAGAACAAGGGCTCGGCGGCAATTGAAGGGGGAAGAATGAGTCGCTCCCTTGCGATGGTCTTTGCGCTCGCTTCGGCGGCGCTCGTCCCGCTGTTGCCTGCGGCGGCGAAGGCCGCCGACCGCACGCTGCCGATGCGTTTTTATTTGCGCCTGCAAGGTCCGGCGGAGGCTTGCGGCGGACCTTGCCGAACATGGATCTCGGCGAGCGGGGCGATCACTGCCGAGACGTCGCGCGATTTTGAATTGTTCGCGCGCGGCCACGATCTTACCGGCGCAACGATGGTGCTCGATTCCGACGGCGGCTCGGTGCTCGGCGCCATCGCGCTGGGGCGCGATATCCGCCGCCTCGGCCTCGACACCGCGGTCGGCAGTGTCGTCGATCTCAATGGTTCGGATCAAAATGCGCCGCGCGGAAAATTTTCGCCGGTCGCCGATTGCGAATCCATGTGCGGCTTCGTTCTGCTCGGCGGCGTGCACCGCACGGTTCCGCCGCAAGCGCGCGTGATGGTGCACCAGATCTGGCTCGGCGACCGCCGCGACGATCCGACCGCGGCAAACTACTCTGCCGAGGATCTCGTGCTGGTCCAGCGCGACATCGGCCGGCTGGCGCAATACACAATCGACATGGGCGGCTCGATCGAGCTGCTCAATCTGGCGCTACGTATCCCGCCGTGGGAGCCGATGCATGCCTTGACCGCGGACGAGACGCGTCGCACCAAGCTCGCGACCGAGCAGCCGCCGGCGCCGGTGGCGGCCACCGTCGCGGCCTCGCCCGCTGCGGCGCCCGCCGTGACGCGGCCGATCCCGCGCGTGACTGATGGCGCGCGCGCCACCGAGATCAGCGAACGGCGCTGGATGGTGATCGATCACGCCGGGGCCGCATCTTTGGCACGGCGCCAGCCGTTGACCGTCGAGGGTGAGGATATCGGCAGCTTCGATCTGATGCTCGCCTGTGGCGCCGGCACAGACAGCTATGATTTGAGTTACGTCGAGCGTCGTCATGATGGCGGCCGCACGCCGTTGCCCGCGGAACTCAATACCATCATCGTGCGCGTCGGCACCGGTGCGGCCACGCTCAAGGTGGTGTCGTCTGAACGGCGCAAGGATCCCGACGAGCTCGTCACCTTCGCCTCGGGCCCGGTGCCGGCCGCGCTGATCGGCGCATTCGCCGACGCCGGCAATCATTCGATGCTGATCGAGACCAAGAGTGCCGGGACGATCACCGGCATCCGCCTCGGCAACACCGGTGCGCAGCAGAACCTGCCGCGACTGGCGCAGAGCTGCGTGAAGCCTGTGGGCGACCGCGCTGAATTGCCGGCGGTCAAAACCGGTGGCATGGCGTCGGCAAAATAATTTATTTCTTTGGGTTTTTCTTGGCCTCGATCTGGTCGAGCGCCGACACCACCGCATCGAAAGTGAGCATGGTGGAAGCGTGGCGCGCCTTGTAGTCGCGCACCGGCTCGAGCACCGCGATATCGGCCCATTTGCCGGAGGGCGGCGGACCGTTTTCCTTGAGCATCTTGCGCACGGTCTCGCGCAGTTCGCGCAGTTCTGTGGGTTTTGCGCCGACCACATGGCGGGCCATGATCGAGGACGAGGCCTGGCCGAGCGCGCAGGCTTTCACGTCATGGGCGAAATCGGCGACCACCGGGCCGTCCATTTTCAGGTCGATGGTGACCGTGGAGCCGCACAGTTTGGAATGCGCTGTGGCACTGGCGTCGGGCGCGCTCAAGCGGCCCAGGCGCGGAATATTGCCCGCCAGGTCGAGGATTTTGGCGTTGTAAACGTCGTTAAGCATTGGCCTTTTACCGATTGCCGGGAACCGAACGTTGCCTAGCGCATCAAAACGAATATATAGGTGGTGAACCAACGGCGCGAAGGGGTTCTTTCGCGCGGACATGGCGAAACTGCCATGTAAAATGGGAATGCGGCGTCCAGACGCCCCGCATTGGACCATAATGGTCGCGAGGCGGGATACTGACGTGGCCACCCGGTGACACACCCGGCGCTGCCCTTAAGGGGCATGTGCTGGTCGAACGGAGAGACCGTTATGGACGCTAAAAGTACGATCATAAAGCCGTGGCCCAAGCAGGGGCTTTCCGAGCACGTGCGGGTAGCGCCGACACCGGTCGAGCCGCGCCCGTCGCGCGATGAGGCGGAAGCGGCCGTCCGCACGTTGATCGCCTATGCCGGCGACGATCCGAAGCGTGAAGGTGTGCTGGAGACGCCCAAGCGCGTGATCGACGCCTACGAGGAAATCTACCAGGGCTACCGCGAATGTCCGGTGGAGGTGCTCGATCGCACCTTCAGCGAGACCGGCGGTTATGACGACTTCGTGCTGGTCAAGGACATCACCTTCAATTCGCATTGCGAGCACCACATGATGCCGTTCTACGGCAAGGCGCATGTCGCTTATATGCCGACGGAGCGGGTCGTGGGCTTGTCGAAATTGGCGCGGCTGCTCGATGTCTATGCGCGACGCTTGCAGACGCAGGAGCATTTGACCTCGCAGGTGGCGACCGCGATCGACGAGATCTTGAAGCCGCGCGGCGTGGCGGTGATGATCGAGGCCGAGCATATGTGTATGTCGCTGCGCGGGGTGGAAAAGCCCGGCGCGCTGACCGTGACGACGCATTTCACCGGCGCATTCCGTGACGACGTGAACGAGCAAGTGCGCTTTATGACGATGCTGCGCGGGGCGCAACGTTAGGCCCCGCGTCAAAACGCGAGGCGAAGGTGGCGAACAAATCCGAGATTGAAGAAGGCCTGGCCTTCGCGCCGCAATTCGGCGCGGATGGGCTGGTGACGGCTGTCGTCACCGATGCCACATCGGGCGACGTGCTGATGGTCGCGCACATGAATCAAGAAGCCTTGCGCAAAACCATCGAGAGCGGCGAGGCCTGGTACTACAGCCGTTCGCGTAAAGCACTCTGGAAGAAGGGCGAAAGCTCCGGCCATGTCCAACGCGTGGTCGAACTGCGCGTCGATTGCGACCAGGATGCACTCTGGCTCAAGGTCGAGCAGGCGGGCGAGGGCGCCTGCCACACCGGACGGCGCTCATGCTTCTATCGCGCGGTTCCCCTCGGCAAAGCCGGCAGCGTGAAACTGGAATTCCGCGACGGCGAGAAAACCTTCGATCCGGTGAAAGTTTACAAAGGCTCTTAGCCTTTTGTCCGTTCTAGTAAAGCCTTCGCCCGTTTCAGGTGCGGCTGGTCGTACATCTTGCCGCCGATGCCGATCGTGCCGGCGCCGGGCTGCGCCGCGAAGGCGGCGACCAAGGCCTTGGCCTTCTCGATCTGCTCTTGGGTGGGCGTGAACACTTCGTTGATCACCGGCACCTGCGCGGGATGGATCGCAAGGCGTCCTATGAAACCGTCGCGGCGCGCCATTTCAGTATCGCGGCGCAACGCATCCAGATTGCGGAAATCGACGTGGATGGTCTCGATCGCCGGCACTTTCGCCGCCGCCGCCCCGAAGAGGCAGTACGAACGCGCCAGCCGGTAGGGTTCGGTGAGCGTGCCGTCGGCCTCGCGGTTGGCCTCGGCGCCAAGCTCGGACGATAAATCCTCCGGGCCCCAGGTCATCCCGATCAGCCGCGCGCTCGCATTGCGGTAAGTTCCGGCGGTGAACAGGCCGTCCGCGGATTCAACTGTCTGCGCCAGAACCTTGATCGAACCTTCAGGCAGGCCGGCAATGGCCTCGCGCGCGGTCAGCTTGGCGTCGAGATGGGTGACGGTGGTGCCGCCTTCCGCCTTCGGAAGCAAAACCGCGTCGGGCGCGCCGGCAACGATGGCGTCGAGATCGGCGTCGGTCATGCCGGTGTCGAGGCCGTTGATGCGCACCAGCAAACGCGAGCGGTCCTTCCTGGTTTGCGCGGCCTTGAGGTATTCGAGGGCGGCGGCGCGGGCGTGCGCCTTGCGCTCGGGCGCGATCGAATCCTCGAGGTCGAGGATCACCGCGTCGGCGCCGCTCGCCATTGCCTTGTCGAGCTTGGGCCCGCCGTCGGCGGGAACGAACAAAAACGACCGCATCACTTCGGCCGCATGACGATGAAAGCGTTGCGGTGACACTCGGCCACCAGCGTGCCGTCCTGCTTGAAGGCTTTGTGTTGGAATTCGACGATGCCGGCGCCGGAGCGCGATTTCGACGCGCGCTTGCTCACCACCTGGGTCGTGCAATGCACGGTGTCGCCCTCGAACAGCGGATTAGGAAATTTCACATCGGTCATGCCAAGATTGGCGATTGTGGTACCGACGGTCATGTCGGAAACCTGGATGCCGATCATTAAGCCCAGCGTGAACAGCGAATTCATCAACGGCTGGCCCCACTCGGTCTCGGTCTCACAGAAATGCCGGTCGATGTGCAGCGGCTGCGGGTTGAGCGTCATATTGGAGAACAACATGTTGTCCATCTGGGTGACGGTGCGCGTGTAGCGGTGCTCGGTGGTTCGGCCCACCTCGAAATCCTCGAAATAAAGCCCGCCGCGCTTATGCCGCTGGATCGTGTCGGTCATCGCTGTCCTCCGTTAATCATTCATTTACCATAATTACCCAGGATCGACAGAGCTCGCGAATGTCGGCGTCTCGTTTGGCCGTTTTTCGGCCCGCGACCTTGAGGCCCGTCTTTTTAAGGCGAGACATGGCGATCGATTCCATCATAGCCAATGCGTCGGCACGCGTCGCGGGCGTCATCCGTGACGCGGCGCGCTCCACAGGTGCGAGCTTTGAATATCTGCTGACCGCCGCGCGCATCGAATCCAACCTCAACCCGGCGGCGCAGGCACCGACTTCGTCGGCCAAGGGACTGTATCAGTTCATCGACCAGACCTGGCTTGCGACCCTCAAAACGTCGGGCGCGGCGCATGGTTATGGTCAATATGCCGACGCCATCTCGCAGACAGCCGACGGCCGTTACGATGTCGCCGATCCGGCGACGCGGGCGGCGATCATGAAACTGCGCAGCGACCCGGCCGCGAGCGCCACCATGGCAGGCGCCTTCACCCAGAACAATTCCGTGCAATTGGCGACCGCGATCGGACGCATGCCGACCGAAGGCGAGCTCTACATCGCGCATTTCCTCGGCTCCGACGGTGCCTCCAAGCTGATCAACGTCGCGGCACGCCAGCCGAAGCTGAGCGCGGCCGATATGTTTCCGGCGGCCGCGGCGGCCAACCCCGGCATCTTCATGACCAAGGCCGGCCAGCCGCGCAGCGCCGGCGAGGTCTACGCCACGCTCACCGGCCGCTTCGAGGGCGCGCGCGCCGTTGCCTTCAACCCGGCTTTGCGCGGCAGCACGCAAGCTGCGTCGCCCGACCCGGCCGGCGTGACGCAGGCCTTCGCGAAAGCCAACGCGCAAACCAACGACCTGCCGCCGGCCAATCCGGTGCCGGTCGCGGCGGTGCCGCCGGAGGCGAGGCCGATGTTCCAGTCGATGTTCACCGATCGCGGCAGCCGGGCAGTGGCGCAAACCGTCAGCAATCTGTGGACACTGGCCAAGACCGAGACGCATCCTGCGCCCGCGCCGTCGCTGATGCTCAATCTGTTCACCGACGCGCCGACGCCGCCGCGCAAGCCGCCGGGTGGCAAGGTCTGAGCGGCGGCGCGGCTTACCGCATCGTTAACGGCGCTTGAATTTCTATGGTGAACGCTTTGTTAAGCCTCGTTCGCTAGGCTCGCTGTTGCCGTCGCTGTTGACGATGGCTGTCAGTCGCGTCTGGTCGTGTCATGATTGTTCGTCAGTTTTTGCAGTGGATTCGTTTTGCGCCGCCCGGCGAACGAGCCGAGGCCACATCCGCGCTGGCGCGCGCTTACCTCCATTCCGATCTATCGCCCGACGATCTCGCCGCCGCCGAAGGCGCGATGATCATGTTGCTGGACGATCCGTCGCCGCTGGTGCGGCGCGCGCTCGCCGACGTTTTCGCGTCATCGCAAAAGGCGCCGCGCGTGGTCGTGCATGCGCTCGCCGCCGACCAGCCCGATATCGCGGTGCCGCTGTTGTCGCGCTCGCCGCTACTGCTCGAGGACGATCTGGTCGACCTGATCGCCACCGGCCAGCCGGAGGCGCAAATGGCGATCGCCAGCCGCGCTATGCTGCCGCGTTCGCTGGCCGCGGCCATCGCCGAAGTCGGCTCCGCGCAGGCCTGTCTGGCGCTGTTGGAAAATTCCGATGCGGATATCGCGCTATTTTCGATCGACCGCGTGATCGAACGCTTCGGTCACCTAGCCGCGATCCGCGAACCTTTGCTCAAGCGCGACGACCTGCCGATGGCGACCCGTCAGGCGCTGCTCAGCAAGCTGTCACAGACGCTCGCTGGCTTCGTCGCCGGTCGGCAATGGATGGGCACCGAACACGCCGAATACGCGGCGCGCGAGGCCTGCGAGAAGGCGACCGTCGCGCTCGCCGCCGAGACACCTTACGAGGAGGTCGGTCGTTTGGTGCAACATTTGCGCCAGAGCGGCCAGCTCACCACCGGCATGATCCTGCGCGCGCTGCTCTCCGGCAACGTGGTGCTGTTCGAGGAAGCGCTGGCAGAACTGTCGGGCGTACCGATCGACCGCGTCACCAGTTACATCCACGACCGCAATATTTCCGGCCTGAGCGCGCTTTACCGCAAAGCGGGCCTGCCGGCTCTGGCCTATCCGGCGTTCCGCGAGGCGATCGCCGCCATGCGCGAGGGCGCGCTCTATGGCGAGCAGGGCGGGGTGGCGCGGCTCAAACGCGGCATGGTGGAGCGTGTGCTGGACGCTTGCGCGGCCGATCGCGATCCGGGTCTGGCGGCGCTGGTTGCCTTGCTGCGGCGTTTCGCGGTCGAAGCCGCGCGCGAGGAAGCGCGCATGTTCTGCGATGACCTGGTTGCGAACGATCGCCCGATCAGCACTGGCGAGTTGATTATCGACGACGCGCGGCTGGTGGCTTAGGCCACCACTCACTCCGGGACGATCGACGGCCCCATAATCTGCTCAAGCACGTCCGGCCGGCCGCGGTTCTCGTGGATCAGGAACTCGTCGGTGACCACGCGCAGCCGCTTGGTCAGCGTGGCGGCCAATTCCTTGGCGTCGGAGCGGGAATATTCGCGGTAGATCGCGCGCACCGCGTCGACGTGCTGGTCCACCAGCTTGATTGGAATACGCGAGAAATCGGGGGCGTGCTCGATCAGCCGGCACAGGCTGTCGGCGGCCGCCGCCACCAGTGGAAATCCGAAGGTCGCGGCTTCACCCTTGATGTCATGAGCGGCATGAAACAAGTCGTCCTTGTTGGCCTTGTTGAATCCGGCGGCGGCGATAGCGGCACGGGCTATATCGAGCCGTTGGCACTCGGATTCCATCCAGGATGCGAATTCGCCCGACAGTTCGGATAGCGCCAATTCCGCGCGCGCGACTGGATCGTCGTCGCCGGGCGAGGCCGCTTTGACAACACCGCGCAGCTTGTTTTCCGGCCTGATGACCTCGTGATCGCCGTAGGTCACGACGCCGGCAGTGTTTTTTGGTCTGGCCATGCTGATGTTCTTACGATGTTAATTTGAGGAACGGACTTTTTCGAGCAAGGGAGCTTGTTTGATGATGTCGGCCTTGCCGCCCTTGCGGCGTTCGGTGCCGACATAGTTGGGGTTGACGTTGCGGCGGCGGTCGGGGCCGAAATAGGTCTTGGTCTTGATGAATGGGCGCGGATTGGCGACCACGTTGACGATGCGCTGATAGAGGCCCTTGGCCGAGATCGGCTTGGCGAGGAATTCGGTGACACCGGCGTCGCGGGCCGAGACCACGCGCTTTTTCTCGGAATGGCCGGTGAGCATGATGATCGCGACGTAAGGATTGGGGTTGGCGCCCGGCTGGCGGATCATCTGGGTGAGTTCGAGCCCATCGAAGATCGGCATCGCCCAATCGGTGATCACGATGTCGGGCAGGTGCTGGGTGAAGGATTCCAGGCCCGCCGCGCCGTCTTCCGCCTCGTGCACCTCGCGGGCGCCGAAGCCGTGCAGCAGCGTGCGCAGCATCCGGCGCATATGGGCGTTATCGTCGATGACGAGAAAACGCAGGCGGTGAAATTCGATGCGGACCATAATGCCCCAGGCCCCGGGCCCCCGCCCGATACCGGCCTTTCGAAGCTACTGGGGCGGCGTTAACGAATAGTTTAGCATACGGAAACCGGATTGCTTGGGGTGTGTTGTTTAGCGGGCGGAGCCGCTGCTGCCGATGAAAACAATCCTGATCCCGACCGAAGACCACGACGCCATGCCGGCTGTGCTGGAAGCCGGCCTGACGCTGGCGCGTGTCTTTGATAGCTACATCGAGGGTTTTGCGGTGCGGCCTTCGGCCGGCACCTATGTGACGGTCGAGCCGGTTTCGAGCCTCGCCATCTCGGGGGCCTTCGATGGCGACGCGGCGCGCAATGCCCACATCGCGTTCGAGTCCTTCATGAAGGGGCACGGCGTGCCGCAGGCCGACCGCGAGCCGGCGGGGCTGTCTTTCGGCTGGCCGATGCAGGACGGTTTCGACGACAGCTTCATTGGAAGTTACGGCCGCATTTTCGATCTCATCGTTCTGGGCCGGCCCGGCCGGGCGGCGGAAAATCCGCGCATGCCGCCGCTGGAGGCGGCGCTGTTCGAAAGCGGCAAGCCGGTGTTGATCGTGCCGCCGGTCGCGCCCAAAACCATCGGCAAGAACGTGCTAGTGGCTTGGAATCGCAGCACCGAGCAGGCCCACACCAATGCCTTCGCGCTCCCGCTGTTGCGGAAGGCCGATGAGGTGACCGTGCTGACGGTCAAAGGCGGCAGCGTCGACGGTCCGTCGGGTGATGATGCCGTGCGCCATTTGCGTCGCAATGGGGTCAAAGCCAAGGCACTGACGCTCGAACCGGGCTCGCACGACAACGGCGAAGTCATCCTGGAGCGGGCGGCGGGGCTGGGCTGCGACCTGTTGGTCAAGAGCGCCTATACCCAAAGCCGGTTGCGGCAAATGATCTTTGGTGGTGCCACGCGCCATATTCTTGCGAACGCGACGCTGCCTGTGTTCATGGCGCACTGAACTCGATCCGGGATCATACCGCCGATGCACGGGCCAGATAAGAATGCTGCCGCGCCCAATTCGGCGGCGAAAATGCCAGGATTTCTCACGGTATTTCCGTCGATCATGCTGCCGATGTTTCTGGCAGTCGTCGACCAGACCATCGTCGCCACCGCGCTGCCGGCGATCGTGGCGGAAACCGGAGAAGTGGAGCGCGCTTCCTGGATCGTGGTCGCCTATTTGATTGCCGCGACGATTGCTGCGCCGATCTATGGCCGCCTCGGCGACGCCTTCGGCCGCCGCCGGCTGATGTTCGCGGCGCTGGCGCTGTTCATCGTCGCCTCGATCCTGTGCGCGCTGGCGCCGACGATCGGACTGCTGACGCTGGCGCGCCTTCTGCAGGGGCTCGGCGGCGGCGGGTTGATGACGCTGTCACAAGCGCTGATCGGCGAATCGATACCGCCGCGCGAGCGTGCGCGCTACCAGGGCTATCTCGCCACGGTGGCGATGGTCGCCAATTCGTTCGGTCCGGTAGCGGGCGGCTATCTCACCGAGCATTTCGGCTGGCAGGCGATTTTCCTGATCAACGTGCCGATCGGACTCGGCGCGGTGGCGCTGACCTGGCGGCTACCGCCGCACAAAATGACTGAGCCGCATCACTGGCGCGCCGACCCGGGCGGCCTCGTCTTTTTTACGTTGTTCGTGGCGACCACGCTGCTGGCGCTCGAGCAGGCGCAGCACGTCAACATGAGCACGTTGCCGGTTGCCGCCGCGCTGCTGACGGCGGGAATTATCGCGCTGGTGCTGCTGGTGCGGCATGAGAACCGCGCGCCGTCGCCGCTCATTCCGCTCGGCCTGCTGCGGATGCCGGCGGTCTGGCGCAGCGACGCCATGGCGGCGTTTCACGGCGCGGCGCTGGTCGCGCTGATCACGTTCCTGCCGGTCTATCTGGAGGTGGTGCGCGGCGCCTCGCCTTCGGAAACCGGTCTGCTGCTGGTGCCGCTTACCGTCGGCATCGGCGCCGGGTCGCTATTGACCGGCCGCCTGGTGCACAAGACCGGGCTAACCACGGCGTTTCCGATTGTGGGGCTGGCGCTGGTCACGGCCAATCTGCTGGTGCTGGCGCTGTGGGCGCCCGAGCTCGGCAATGTGGCCTTCGCCGGCATCCTGCTGTGGAACGGGCTGTTCATGGGCACCGTGATGGGCGTGGTGCAGGTGACGGTGCAGAGCGTTTCGGGGCCGCGCCGGCTCGGGGAGGCGGCGGCCTCGGTGCAGTTTTCGCGCTCGATTGGGGCGGCCTTCGGCACCGCGCTGGTGGCAGCCGTGCTTTTTGGGTTTCTGACCCTCAAGAACCCGGAAGCCGCGCGCGTGTTCGCGGCCATGGTCGAGCAGGGTGGTGATGCGGTAAAGGCACTTTCCGATGCGTCGGGCGCCGCGATCAAAACCGATATCACCAATGCCTTTCGGGCGGCGTTCCTGCTGATCGCGGGCTTTACGACGGCGGGATTTTTCCTGGCGCTGACGCATCCGCTGCGGCGGATCTAACGCGTGACGTTTAGGGCCGCGAGGCTCTCGGATCGAACTGACAGGTGAAGCCAATATAGTCGCCGTATTGGGCGTGTGCGCTGGTTATGCGGGCGTATTTGCCGTAGCGGGCGCAATGGTCTGCGGCCCAATCGCGCGCAACCTGCTGATGTTCGGGCGACCAGGTGATGATGCCGCCGCTGTCGTTGCCGGTGAGGCCGGAACCCGGGCCGGTGCAGGCGGCGAGCCCGAGCAGGGCGGCAATCGGAAAAATTCGTTTCATCGGCGAGCGATCCTGATTACAGCCATTCATAGCATGGCGCCCGGCCTGGCTCACCGGTTTTCCACAGTCTACCGTGCTCAAAATCCGAACTGCTCGCGCAAGATGCGTTCGTCGAGATTGTGTCCGGGGTCGAACAACATGTTGAGCGAGATGCCGTGATTCATCTCGATATCGACGCTGCGCACCGAGCGCACCTCGTCGTGGTCGGCGACGGCGGCGACCGGACGCTTGTCGGCCTCCTGGATTTCGATGGTGACCTTGGCCTTGTCGGGCAGTAGGGCGCCGCGCCAGCGCCGCGGCCGGAACGGGCTGATCGGCGTGAGCGCGAGCAGCGGCGCATTGATCGGGATGATGGCACCTTGCGCCGACAAATTATAGGCGGTCGAGCCCGCAGGCGTCGCGACCAGCACGCCGTCGGCGACCAGCTCGGTGAGCCGTTCTTGACCGTCGATCAAAATGCGCAGATGAGCGGCCTGCGCGCTCTGGCGGAACAGCGAAACTTCGTTGATGGCGCGGTGCTCGTGGGTGCGGCCTTGCGCATCACGCGCGCGCATCACCAGCGGGTGGATGATGGTGATATGCGCAGCGGTCAGCCGTTCGGCGAGATCGTCGGGCGAAAAATCGTTCATCAGAAAACCGACGGTGCCGCGGTGCATGCCGTAGATCGGCTTGCCGGATTTCATGAACGTGTGCAGCGTTTGCAGCATCAGGCCATCGCCGCCGAGGGCCACGATCACGTCGGCATCCTTCGGCGCGGCATTGCCGTAGCGGCCGGCCAGCAAATCATAGGCCGCGCGCGCCTCCGGCGTCGAACCGGCGACAAAGGCGATCTGCTTGAAACGCTGGGCCGGACGGCTCATATGCGAACTCTAGGGGGCTACGCGCGGTGCTCGTCTATACGACTTGGCCCTCGATTGTCGAGGCGCAGCGCCTAAAAACGAAATCGCCGGGCTTGGGGCCCGGCGATGCCGTATTTTCCGTGCGCGAAAGGCTAGATCAGTAGCTCGCTTTGCCGTCGATCACGGCCTTGAGCTCGATGTATTCTTTGCAGTCGGTGTTGCCGCACAGCAGCTTCACCTTCTGGAGATTGTCCTCGGCCTTGAGCCGGTTGCCCTGTTCCATCTGCCACATGCCGTAATAGGACCAGGTGCGGGTATGGTTGGGGTCGGCCTTGAGGGCTGCCTCGTACCAGATTTTCGACTGCTCGTAGTTGCCCATCTTGCGGTTGGCGTAGCCGATGTAGTTGGCGACGTCCGGGTGCTCGTCCCGGCCGAGCGTGTGCATGGCGGCGATGCCGGCTTCGTAATGACCGGCCAGGATCAACTCGCGCGCGGCGCGGTAGTCTTGCAGGAATTTCGCGTTTGCCTGCTGTTGCTGCTGCTGCTCTATGGCGCTGCCGTCATTCTTCTTCTTTTTCTTTTTGCCGTCGTCGACCGGCGGATTGTCGGTGCCCATGGCGTAGACCGCGACCGGCTTCATGCTGACGGCGGTCACCAGCAAAGCGGCGGCGGCAAAAATTCCGATATAACGAAGTGCTTGGGTCAAGCTCATGGTGAATCTCTCCTGTCAGAAGGCGCGCTCAGAATACGACCAATTGGGTCCTTAAGGGGAAAAACAATCCGTGATCGGTGCCTAGTCCCGGCCCCCTGCGAAATTTATGCAGCGCGGCCACCCGCCGCCGTTGCGGCCCGGCTTGACTTATGCGGGCGATAAAAGGAACATTTTGGCGTGCTGGTTCCCCGGGTAACGCCGGGGACGAAAGAGGGAACACGGGAATCTGCCGGTTCGTTAATTGGCGAATTTGCAGAAATCCGTGGCTGCCCCCGCAACTGTCAGCGGCGAGCCCGCGTCCACACGGCCACTGGGAAACCGGGAAGGCTGGGCGCAACTGAGCAACGACCCGCGAGCCAGGAGACCTGCCAGCACGGTCACCCAACCGGTGGACGGGGAGTCCATACGGAGCGGTCTTTCGCAGCGGTGACGACAATGCCGGTGCGATGGCCGTGAGGGCTTAAACCTCCCACGACATCGACAGTGTGAGCGTCTCGCGCCTTAACTGGCGTTTGCGGTCACGTGTCCTTCGCATCGGGCTTGGTCTCACCCGATGCGCTCAGCCTTTGGCTGCGCGCAAACGAAGGAACGATACGTCATGGGAACGAAAATCAGTCTGCTCGGCGCCACTTTGGCGCTGACCCTGCTCGCGCACAGCGCCGGCGCTCAGAATACCGTCGCACTGCCGCCGATCAACGTCGGGACGTCTCGTCTGGGCGGCGTCATTACCGGCGCTTCGAGTTCGGTTATCACGGCCGATGATATCGAGCATTCACCCGCGCAATCCTTGCCGGATATTTTGTCGCAAGTGGCCGGCGTGCAGGTCATGCACCTGTTCGGCAGTCCGATCGGCACCAACGATATGGTCGATCTGCGCGGCTTCGGCGCATTTGCGCAATCCAACGTCCTCATTCTGGTGAACGGCCGGCGTTTCCAGGATTTGGATTCACAAGGCTTCGATTTCTCGACGATCCCGCTCAACAGCATCGAGCGCATCGAAATCACCCGCGGCAACAGCGGCACGGTCCTTTACGGCGACGGCGCCATCGGCGGCGTCATCAACATTGTAACGAAGACTGCGTCGGCAGCGCCATTCGCCGGCAAGGTAGAGGGTGCCGTCGGTTCTTATGGCTATCAAGAAGGGCGCCTGTCGGCAGCCGCTTCATCGGGCCCGTGGTCGACATCGCTTTATAGCAATACGGCCGGCTGGTCCGGTTATCGCCAGAACAGCAAAGTGAATCAGCAAAACGTCGTCGGCAATCTCAATTACAAGGCGCTAGGATGGAGCAGCTACCTCACGATCAGTGGTGACCGGCAGGCGCAGGATCTTCCCGGCGGTCTTGAAAACTTGCCGCTGGTGTACCCGATCACGCTGAGCAATCCGCGGGCCTCGGTCACGCCGCTCGATTGGGCGACCAAGCAGGACGTGAACATCACGGCCGGTTTTACCAACACGCTGGGCTCGGGCGTCGAACTCATCGTCGATGGCGGCGTGCGGCGGAAATACCAGCAGAGCAATTTTCTCAACTACTTCAACAATCCAGGATTTGTTTTCGATCCATCGACCGCCGGCCCGATGTCCTACGCCAATACTGTTATGACGACCTCGTCCGCGACCCCTCGGCTCGATGTATCGCATCAAGCATTTGGCGTTCCGAACCATCTGCTGACCGGCGTGGACTTCTACAACACTCAGTACGATTCCGACCGTAGCGATACGCCGGGCGATATACCGATCCATCATTACGATATACGCCAGACGACGGCCGCGATTTACGCCATGAACACGGCGACCGTCATCCCGAGCCTAGACATCTCCTTCGGCGGGCGGCTGCAGCGCAATATGATCAATGCGCAGGACGCTTACGATCCGAGCAACGATCCCAATGCCGGATTTTACTTCACCAATCCGCAGGCGCCGCCGGTCGACATGAGTGAATGGCAATATGCCGCCCACCTCGGTTACGAGTATCGGGCCAACTCGGTATTGACGTTCTTCGGCCGCATTGCCCGCGCATTCCGCCTGCCCAATGCGGACGAACGCGTGGGGTCCGGAAGCCCCTTCAGCCTCGTCACGCCGCCGAGTTTGGGTCTCAAGACCCAAACATCGTACGACGTTGAAGACGGATTTCGCGTGAAATGGGGACGGTTCAATTTCGAGAGCAGTGCTTACGTGATGGAACTCAATAACGAGATCCATTTCATTCCAGCGCTGTTTCTGAACGTCAATCTCGACCCGACACAGCGCCTGGGCTGGGAGAACAGCGCAACCTACCAGCTGACGGACGATGTCCGGCTGCATGGCGGCTTTGCTTACACCCGGGCGACTTTCCGCGAGGGGCAGTTCGCGGGCAACGACATTCCCTTGGTCTCGCATTGGACCAGCAACGCCGGCGCGTCCTGGGACATCTGGAAGAAGTTCGCTGTCCTCGATGTCACCGGGCGTTTCGTGGGGGAACGCCGCATGGACAATGACCAGACCAACACCCAGCCGCTCATCCCGGCGAATGCTACGATTGATGTGAAGCTCGGTGGGCAATACGACCACTTTTTCTGGTCAGCCGCAGTTTTGAATCTCTTCAACGTCAGCTACTTCGATTACGCCATCGCGAGCGCGTTCACACAGGGCTTCTACAGCGCCTATCCACAACCGGGCCGGACATTCGTGTTGCGGGCCGGAGCGACCTTTTGATCAAGTGACGGAAGTTCTGCTAATTTGATGTCGGATTCGTTTCCGGAGGGCGACAACATGCCGTTACTGCGCACGATCTTGGGCGCGATTTTACTCATGGCGGCGGCGCTGCCGGTCTTTGCCGCCGACGACATTCTCGACGCTATCGACCAGGCCCGCAAAGCCTATCAGTCCGGCGACATGGCGGCCGCCAAGCAGTCGCTCGATATGGCCTCACAACTGGTCGGGCAGAAGAATGCCGAAGCCTTCGCGGCCTTGCTGCCGGCGGCGTTGCCGGGCTGGAAGGCCGAGAAGGTCGAGACCGCCTCGGTCGGCGTTGCCATGTTCGGTGCGTCGTCGGCCAGCCGCCGCTATACCGGGCCGGACGGCCACGACGTCCAAGTGCGCATCACCGGCGACTCGGCGATGGTCATGCAGTTCGCACAAGTCTTCATGAATCCGTCGATTGCCGGCGCCATGGGCAAGCTCATTCGCGTTGGCGACCAGCGCGCGATCCAGACCAATGAAGGCTCGGTCAATATGGTCGTCGCCAACAAATTCCTGGTGACGATCGATGGCTCGGCCAGCGCGGAGACCAAGCTCGCTTACGCGCAGGCGATCGATATCGCCAAGCTGTCGAAGATGTGACGCTTTTTTGGGTGCGCATGATCTTGTCCGAAAACCGGTTGCCACTTTTCGGGATCATGCGCTACAGAGGCTGCCACTCCACCGGCACGAGCTCGTAGCCGGTCGCGGTCTTGACCATGTGGCCACAGGCCGGGAACGGAAAGTGATACGCCTCGACCAACATGCGGTCGGCCGCGGCGCGGTCGAGCATAGCGCGCCGTGCCATTACTGCCTGCGGTCCATCCATATCGAAGATCGGCTGCCAATCGGGATGGCGGGCGAACAGATACGGATTGCGCACGGTGTCGCTCATCGCCATCATCGATTGATTGCCGGAGTGGATCGAAAACGCGCTGTGACCGGGCGTGTGGCCATACGCCGGAATCGAAACGATGCCGGGCGCCACCTCGTCGCCGGGCTTGAAGCGGCGCACCTCCTTGGCGATGTCCTTGAAGATGCGGCGCGCGTTGAGGAAGTATTTATGCACGGCGCCGGCGGCGCGGCCCATATTGGCGTCGTCCATCCAGAACGTCCATTCCGGCTCCGGCACCAAAATTTCCGCCTTGGGAAAAACCTTGTCGCCATCCTTGGTCTTGATGCCGTCGATGTGGTCGGGATGAAAATGCGAAATGACGATGGTGTCGATCTCGCCGGGTCTAATGCCGGCGGCGGCCAGATTGGCGTTCATGAATCCGGCGCTGTCGGTGATCTGGCCGGCGGTGCCGGTATCGATCAGCACCAGCTTGCGGCCGGTGTTCACCAGCAGTGCGGTGAATGAAATCGGCAGCACGCTCGGGGCCAAGAACGCCGCCACCAGCGCGTCGTTCACTTCAGTGCCGCTGGCATTGCGCATGAAATTGTCGTCGATCGGGAGATACCAGATGCCGTCGTAGAGCGCGGTGAGCTGATAGTCGCCGAGCTTGTAGCGGTAGACGCCGGGGCCTTGCGCGGCGGCAATGGGCGCCGCGGCCTGTCCCGGCATCGGCAGCGCGGCGGCGCCCGCGGCGAGCATGGGACCGGTCAGGAACGAACGGCGGGACAGCGCGGTCATGGTTTTTTTCGATCCCTGTTTCGTCAGTCGCCTTTGATATCGTTGTCCTTCACGACCTTGCCCCAGACCTGCATTTGGCCGGCGACGAATTCGCCTAGCACTTGGGGGCTGCCGAGGGTCAGCGATACCTGTTGCGTTTCGGTCAGTTGTTTTGCCAGGCGCTCGTCGCGCAGGCAGGCGGCCATTTCAGTGCCGAATTTTTCGATGATGGGCTTCGGGGTGCCCGCCGGCGCGAAAATCCCCCACCAGGCATAGGCCTCGAAGCCGGGATAGCCGCTCTCGGCGACGGTCGGCACACCGGCGAGGAATTGATTTCGGGTCTTGCCGGTCTGCGCGATGGCGCGCAGGTTTCCGGTGTTGACCTGCGGCATCGACAGCGCGGTGCTGCCGACCAGGATGTCGACATGGCCGCCGAGCGCGTCGGTCATCGCGGGGCCGCCGCCGCGGTAGGGCACATGCACGAGCTTCACGCCGGCGCGTTGTCCCAAGAGCGCCATCGCCAGATGGCCGACGCTGCCGCTGCCGACCGAGCCGTAGCTGACCGAGCCTGGGTTTTTTCTCGCCGCCTCGATGACGTCGGTTAGCGTGTTGAAGGGTTTTGCCTTCGCGGTCGACAGCAGATAGGGCGCCGTGCCGATCAGCAGGACCGGGTCGAGATCCTTTTCGGTGTCGTAGGGCAGGTTGGGAAGCACGAACGGATTGGCCGCGTGGTTGTCGAACACGGCGAGCCACGTGTTGCCATCGGGGGGCGATTTCACCACCCAGCCGGTGCCGACGCTGCCGGAAGCGCCGGCGCGGTTTTCGATGATGATCGTCGTTTTGAGGCGATCCTGAAGCGGCGACTGAATGAGCCGCATGATGGCATCGGTCGAGCCGCGGGGCGGATAGGCAACCACCATTCTGATCATGCCCGGTGGCCAGGTTTGCGCCTGCGCCGCCTGCGCCGCCGGCGGCGCGGCCAACGGCGCAGTTATGCCGCCCAGCACCAGCGTCCGTCGTGTGATTTTCATGGCGCTCTCCCTGCCGCATTTTATTATGGCTGCAAGCATACAATTGTTGC
>Ga0075522_10000073_pt1 | contig 57408 bp, 43 predicted proteins | sample NGEPerA_FD_74796 | JGI IMG/M metagenome (GOLD analysis project Ga0075522, IMG submission 74796) | Arctic peat soil microbial communities from the Barrow Environmental Observatory site, Barrow, Alaska, USA - NGEE PermafrostL2-A | ecosystem: Environmental > Terrestrial > Soil > Wetlands > Peat ... | reverse complement strand
GCTTCCAGGAAGCCCTTGATGTTGCCGCCGCTCGAAAAATGCTCGCCGATTGCGCGCAGCACGATCACGCGTACGCGTTTGTCTTCGTCGAGCACCTCGAAAGTGAGCCGCAACTGATCCCGCTGCGGCATCACGATCATGTTGAACGGCGGTCGGTCGAGGATGATATCCGCGCGCTCGCGGTCGGCATTGATCTCGACACGGAAGCCGTCAAGCGTAGCGAGGCGAGGATCAGACGAAGTCATGGTCGTCATGCTGCGGTTCCATTGTTTGGCGAACGGATCGGCGCGCGTTCGGTTTCGTATTCGCCAGCCACCAGCTTGCGGCGAAGGAGCTTGCCTACCGGCGATTTCGGTATATCGCGCACGAACAGATAGCGGCGCGGGCGCTTGAATTTGGCGAGGCCGGAGGTCTGGCAAAACTCATCGAGCTCGGCCTCCTCGACCGCTTTGCGCCGCTTGACGAAAGCGGCGATCACCTTGCCCCAACGCTCGTCAGGAAGGCCGACGACAGCGACTTCCAACACCGCCGGATGCAGCGACAGGCAGCTTTCGATTTCGACCGGTGAGACGTTCTCGCCGCCGGTGATGATCATATCGTCAACCCGCCCCGTGACGAACATGTCGCCGTCGGCGTCGAAATATCCGGTGTCGCCGGTGAAGTACCAGCCGTCGCGGATCGCCTTGGCGTTGGCTTCCGGCAGCCGCCAATAACCTTCGAACGCTTCGTCGCTCAGGAGCTGTGCGATCACTTCGCCTTCCTCTCCAGCGGCGGCGACCTGGTCGGGCGAAGTGGCGCCGAGCTTCGCCACGCGCACGCGCTGATTAATCCCGGCGCGGCCGGCAGAGCCGGGCTTTGCCGGCGCATTCTGGTCGATGGTGAAGGTGTAGATTTCCGACGACCCGTAATGGTTGACAAACAACTCAGGCTTGAACGCGGTTTGTAACTCTTTGAGCAGGCCATCGGTCATCGACGCACCGGCAAAACCGAGCTTGCGCACTGAGTGCACGCCGGTCGTGGTAAAACGCTCGTGATGGATGAGGTCGTGATAGAGCGTCGGTACCAGATAGAGATTGCTGATTTTTTCCGCTGCGATCAGCGCCAGTGCCTTCGCGGCGTCGAAGCGTGGCAGGCAGACGAACGCGCCGCCGATCAGGGACATCGCCAGCAGCGAGCGCACGCCCATGGTGTGATAGAGCGGCATGACGCCGAGCGTGCGTTCGCCTTTGGCGTACATGTTCTGCGCGACATGCGCGAGCGCCGCCGCACGTTCGGCATTGTGCCGGCGCGGCACGCCTTTCGGCTGCGCGGTGGTGCCTGACGTGTAGAGCATGATCGACCAGGCGTCGGTCTTTGCGTGCGGTGTAGCGTCCGGTGTATTGCGCTCCACGAGTGCGGCCCAGGCGGTCTCGCCGGACTTCGGCGCTTCGAGCGCGATGCGTGCACAGTTCTGAGCTTTCGCCGACTCGGCCACGCTCGCCGCCGCGATTGCGTCGTAAACTACTACTTTTGCTTCGGAGTTTTCGACGAGATAATCGATCTCGGTGGCGGTCGAGCGCCAGTTCACGGGCGTGAGGATGACCCCGGTAAACTGGCAGGCCCAATGCACGGTCGCGGCCTGCCAGCAGTTTTGCAGCACGGTGAGCAGGTGATCGCCACTCCTGAGCCCGAGTGCGTTGAGCGCGTCCGCCACTCCGGAAATCCGCCGGTACCAATCAGCGTAGGTGAAGCGCACGTCACCATCGACAATCGCCAGCGCGCGCGGGTCGCGCTCGACGCTAGCGAGAAAGCTGGTGCCTAGATCAAACATGCTTGCGTGCCTCGCGCAATCGCGCGGCGGCGTCGAGTGCTGCGGCAATGATCTGGACGTAACCGGTACAGCGGCACAGATGGCCACCGAGATAGTCGCGCAGCGCGGATTCGTCGGGCGAAGGATTGTCGCGCAGATAGCATTCGAGCGACATGAGTATCCCGGCGGTGCAGAAGCCGCATTGCAGCGCGTAATGGCGGCGGAAAGCCTCCTGTAGGATCGATAGGCGGCCCGGCTCGGGCGCAAGTCCTTCGACGGTGCGAATATTGGCGCCATCGGCCTGCACCGCGAGCGTCAGGCAGGCACGCGCCGGCACGCCATCGATCTCGACCGTACAGGCGCCGCACACGCCGTGCTCGCAGCCGACATGGGTGCCGGTCATCGCCAGATTGTAACGCAGGAAATCAGTCAGCAGCATGCGCGGCTCGGCTTCGGCCTCGACCGCACGACCATTGAGCTTAAAGCGAATACGGTGGCGCGCTTCGGCGCTCAAGCGCGGCATCGACGGGCCTCCTCGATCGCTGCTCGACCAAGTTTTCGGACAAGATTGCGGCGAAAGCTTTCGGTTGCGTGCAGATCATCGCGCGCGTTGAGCTCCCAGGCGAATGCGTTGAGCGCGTCGTCGATCGCGGTGCCGCTGAGATCGGGATATTCGCGGACGACAGGGCAATCGGCGACACCGCCAACCGCAAGCCGCACGCCGTCGGCGTATGCCACCGCAGCGCAAGCCACGATCGCGAAATCGCCATGCCGCCGGCCGAATTCACGGAATGCGTAGCCGTGTCCGGGAGCGCGGCACGGTGCGTCAACTGCCTCGATCAACTCGTGGTCGTTGCGTGCCGTCGACATCATCCCGGTGAAGAAATCTACTGCCGGAAGGCGCCGCTGCTTTTGGCCCGACGATAACTGGATGGCGCCATTGAGTGCGAGCAAGACGAGCGGAATTTCGGCGCTCGGATCTGCGTGGGCGACCGAGCCGCAGATCGTGCCGCGGCTGCGGGTTTGCGCATGTCCGACCCAAGGCAGCGCGGCGGCCATGAGTGGCTGGCGCTCGCGAAGCTCGGGCCACGCCAGTAGCCCCGCTTGCCGTACGCCGGCGCCGATGCGGATGGTATCTCCATCAGCTTCGATTTTCGCCAGTTCCGGTAGATGCATAATGTCGATTAGAACTTTCGGGCGCGCCATCCGCATCGACAGCATCGGCACTAGGCTTTGTCCGCCGGCGATGATGCGGGCATCCTCGCCCTCGGAGGCAAGCATGGCGTGCGCCTCCTCCAGCGTACCGGCGCGCAGATAATCGAAGCGCGCGGGTTTCACAGTCGCCCCCGTGCGTCGCTCGGGGCATGTTCGGCAGGATGAATGTGAACGGCGAGCTTAGCCGGCGTCATCGGCAGGTCTATCGACGCAAGCCCGAGCGCGTCGGCCACGGCGTTGGCGAGACACACCGGCGTGCTCATGCAATTTCCTTCGCCGACGCCCTTGGCGCCGAGCGGCGTGAATGGCGAGGGCGTCTCAATGTGCAAGATGACAGGGGCCGGGACTTCGGTTGTCGTCGGTAGGAGATAATCAGCGAAGGTGCCAGCGAGAAAGGCGCCGTCCGGAGAATAGGCGAATTCCTCGTAAAGCGCGGCGCCGACCCCTTGCGCGAAACCGCCGGTGATCTGGCCCGCGACCATGCCGGGATGCAGCACACGACCGCAGTCGTGCATGGTAACATATTTGTCGATACGCACCGCGCCGGTGATGCGGTCGATCTCGACGCCGCAGAAGTCGAAAATGAATCCGTGGCAAAGCGACGAATTGATCTCATCAGCTTCGGTCGGGGGGGTGAGCTCCGGCGGCGCCCAGAACACGGTCTCGCGTAGCGCCTGACTGCCGTCGGCCACCACGCTCGGCGACCAATGGCTGGCGGCGGCGAGCCGCGCGAATGGCACGCTATTGTCCGGATTACCGCGCGCACGCACGCGTCCGCCGGCGAATTCGATCTCGGCCGGTTGCACATTGAGCTGCGCGGCGGCGGTGCGCGTCAGTTTTTCCTTGAGTTGCGTGGCTGCGAGATGCGCGGCGCCGCCGACCGCGGCGGCGAACCGACTAGAATAATTGCCGGAGGCGATCGACCAGGCATCGCGCACAGTATCGATCTCGGTGACGACGCGAATGTCATTCGGAGCAAGACCGAACGCGTCGGCGACGATTTGTGCCAGCACGGTGCGGTGGCCTTGGCCTTGCGGCGCCGAGGCGGCGTGAACGGTGACCGCGCCAAGCGGATCGAGCGCGACGGTTGCCGTCGCCTGCGCACCGTTTTTCGCTCCCGCGCGCCGGCGTTCTTCCGCCGTCAGCACGGTCGTGATGTAGCCCATATTCGAGACGCTCGGTTCGACCACCGCCGTGCAGCCGATGCCGTAAATGCGCCCCTGCGCGCGCGCCGTGTCGCGGCGCTTTTTCAGTTCGGCGAACCCGCCATCAGCCAGCGCAACGTCGAGCGCATGGGAATAGTCGCCGGAATCGAGCAGGGCGCCGCTCGCGGTGCGGTAGGGAAATGCCTTGGCCGGCACCAGATTGCGACGGATCACCTCGACCGGGTCGAGTTCAAGCTCGATCGCGATTCGCTGCATCAGCCGCTCGAGCGCGTAATACATTTGCGGGCCGCCGAAGCCGCGATTCAGCCCGGTCGGTGTTTTGTTGGTCATCACCACACGATTTCGCACCGCGACGTGCCGGATGTCATAGGCGCCGGTGAGATTGCCGTGCATTCGGTAGAGCGTTGCCGGCTCAGGCGCGCGGATATGGGCGCCGACATCGTCGATCTGGTCCCAGGCGAGCGCGCACACGCGACCGCCGGCGTCGACGGCAGCGTCGAGCGTGGTGACACGGTTGGTGGCCGATACTGAGGCTGCGAGATGCTCGAGCCGGTCTTCGATCCATTTTACCGGTCGGCCGGCAACGCGCGCGGCGACGCCAATCAGCACCACGTACGGGAAAACACCTTGCTTGATGCCGAAGCTGCCACCGGAATCGGGCGGCGTGCGCAGGCGCAGCCGGTTACCGGGCACTTTCAGCGCGCGCGCCATCACTGGATGCAGGCTGAATGGGCCCTGAAAATTCGCCAGCACGTCATAGGCGTCCTCGCCGGGCTCGTATTCGGCGACCACGCCGTAGGTCTCGATCGGCGTGCAGGAATTGCGCGGATAGCGGATCGAGACCGAAACCTTGTGTGCGGCCTGCTTGAAGGCGCGTTCCGGGTCGCCGTAGCAGAATGAGCGATCGCTGGCGATGTTCGAACCGAGGCCATGGTGCAGCGGCGGCTGCGCTTTATCGAGCGCGGCTAGTGGATCGACGATAGCTGGCAGCGGCTCGTAATCGACTTCAATAAGCTCGAGCGCGTCTTCGGCAAGATAGCGATCGATGGCAACAACGACCGCTACCGGCTCGCCGACATAGCGCACGCGGCCGACGGCGACCGGCCAGCATTCGACCGGCGCCTTGACGCCGACCACCAGCGAGGCCGAAAGCTTCGTCACCTCTTCAGCGGTGATGATGGCGGTAACGCCCGGCGTACGTCGCGCGGCTTCGGTGCGGATTGCGCGGATTTCGGCGTGCGCATGCGGCGAGCGCAAAATGGCGGCGTGCAGCGTGCCCGGCGGGATGCCGACATCGTCGACGTAGCGTCCGCGCCCGGCGAGAAGCGTGAGGTCCTCGATCCGTTCGACGGATTGGCCGAGCCAGCCTCTGTCGTCCGGCTTTTTACCTGCCTTGGACAAAATGCAACACCTCCCGGTGCCATATTCTTGACGAATCCCCGATGCGCGCAAGCCGCGCGCGGCGCCTCACGGCAAACGGCGCCTCGATCAAACGAGGCGCCGTTCCCCTCTTATTGCATCGATGCCGGCTTTGTTGCCGGACGCCGATTATTTCGCGACATTGATATACTTCCCGTTGACCACCTTGAGAATGGCGGTCTTTCCGGTGCCGTCGCGCACCGCGTCCATGGTGATCTCGCCGGCCACGCCCGGGAAATTTTTCATTTCGCCGAGGCACTGACGGATCTTGTCGCGGTCGCTGTCGAGATCCGCCGGCTTGTTGGTGATGCCGGCTTTCTCGAAGCAGTATTTGAACGCATACATGATGTCATAGGAGCGTGGGCCGCTGTAGGGCGGCAACGCACCGTTGAGCCTAGGCTTGATCTTCTTGACGTAAGCCTGAACTTCCGGGCGCGGATCGTCGAGCCACGCGGCGGTCGACATATAGGTGCCTTCCGCCGCCTTGCCCGCGATTTCAATGTAGCCCGGTGCACCGGCGCAGGCGCCGCCGATGATCGGCACGTTCAGCCCCTGCTTCTGCATCTCTTTGGCGATCGCTGCAGCATTCTGGTAGCAGGCGCCAAGCGCGATGCCTTCGGCGCCGAGCGACTTGGCCTTTGTCACCTGCGCCGAATAATCGGTGTCCTTGGTGCGGTAGGTCAGACTGTCGAGGACTTCTACATTGTTGTCCTTCAAAAGCTTCGGCAACACCGCCGCGCCCTCGCCCTTGGAGACCGCGTCCTCAGCGTCATAAATGATGACCACCTTCTTGATCTTGTATTCGGCTAGCCATGCAGCGACCACCGGCTTGAGCTGCTTGTCGCTAGTGATCGTGTTGCGGAACGCCCACTTACTCATGGCCGAGAGGCCAGGCTTGGCCGAGCAATAGGAATCGATCGGCGTCTTGAAGCGTTCATCGAGTTGCGGCGCGATGGTCTCGAACGGGCCGCTGAAGCAGGGTCCGTCGACCGCCAGCACCTTGTCGCGTTCGACCAGGCGGCTCATGGCCTTGAGCGCCTCGGATTCCATCGTCTGGTCGTCGTAGCAAATGAGTTCGACCGGCAAGCCGCCGATGCCGCCCTTGGCGTTGATTTCCTCGACCGCGAGTTCCATCGACGGCTTCGCACCCTGGCCCCATTCGGCGCCTTTGCCGGTGAGCGGGACGAGGCAGCCGATCTTGACCGTGCGGCCCTCGAGTTTCTTTTGCGCCTGCGCGCCCGACAGCGGCAGAACGGTAAGCAACGCAGCCGCGGCGAACGCGGCAACAAGCATGGTCTTCGACGTCATTGGCGATTCCCTCCCGATGTTACGATCCCTTGATCCGGAACGGTGTCCGGATGGCATTTCTTGCTCTTTCGCTTCCCACACTATCCTACTCCCCTTTTTTTGCCTTCACACCCCGGTCATTCGTTGAAACTCACGCCGCGCTTTGCCCGAGATAGGTGCGTTGCACCTCGGGCATGTTGAGCAATTCCTGTCCCGTGCCGGCGTAGGTTATTCGGCCGCGCTCCAGCACGTAGCCCTGATCGGCGACGCGCAGCGCTTGCCGCGCGTTCTGTTCGACCAGAAGAATGGTCTTGCCCTCGTTCTTGAGCTCGCGGAGCGTGAAAAAAATTTGCGTAACGATCTTGGGCGCGAGGCCAAGCGAGGGCTCATCGAGCAGGAGTAGCCGCGGACGCGCGACCAGCGCGCGTCCGATAGCTAGCATCTGCTGCTCGCCGCCGCTGAGCGTGCCGGCCATTTGCAATCGCCGTTCCGACAGCACCGGAAATCGCGTCAGCACCGACTCGATGTCGCGTCCGACTTCGGAATCGCTGCGCACATAGGCACCCATGCGCAGATTATCGAGCACGGTCATGCGCCTGAGGATGGCGCGGCCTTCCGGCACATGGCTGATACCAAGTCCGACGATTCTGTGTGGCGGGCGGCGCACAATGCTGGCGCCTTCGAATGCGATGCTGCCAGAATTCGGCCGCAGCAGGCCGGAAATAGTTTTGAGCAGCGTGGTCTTTCCGGCACCGTTGGCGCCGATCAGCGTGACGATCTGACCCTGCATTATCTCCAGGCCGAGATCGTGCAGCACCTCGATCTTGCCGTAACCGGAACGCAGACCCTTGATGCTCAGCATCGTCATAGCTGCACATCCTCGCCGAGATAAGCCTCGATCACCGCAGTGTTGCTTTGGATTTCTTTCGGGTTGCCCTCGGCGATCTTGGTGCCGAAATTGAGCACGGTGACGCGGTCGGAAATCTCCATCACCAGCCGCATGTCGTGCTCGACCAGAATGATGGTCACGCCACGGTCGCGGATGCGCGTGATCAGCTCGTCGAGCTCCTCGGTCTCGTGCGGATTCATGCCGGCTGCCGGCTCATCGAGCAGGAGAAGCCGCGGCTGCGTGGCAAGCGCCCGCGCCATTTCGAGCCGGCGCTGGTCGCCATAAGGCAGGTCGGAGGCCTTGGCGTCGCGCTTGTCGGCAAGACCGAAGAATTCCAGCAGCGCGAGCGCGGTGATACGCATGGCGCGCTCCTGTTCCGCCTCGCTGAACGGAAGCTGCAGAGCGGCGGCGCGAAACGACTGCCACACCGAGGGAAACAGCCGGCAATGCTCGCCGATCATTACGGTTTCGAGCACAGTCAGGTGCGGAAACAAGCGAATATTCTGGAAGGTGCGGGCGATGCCCCTGAGCGTGCGCTTGGATGGACGGGCATCGACCACCGGCTGGCCTTCGAAAACGATCTGGCCGGAATCGGCTGGCAGGACACCGGTGATCAGGTTGAAGAACGTGGTCTTGCCGGCGCCGTTCGGCCCAATCAAAGCGTGAATGTCGCCGGCCGCCACCTCGAACTGGAGGTCGTTGAGTGCGTAAAAGCCGCCGAAGCGCTTGGTCAGCCCTTCGATCGCGAGGCAAGTGGCAGCGGGCGTGCGCTCAAGCATACCGGGCCCTCCACCGCTTGAGCGAAATGCGCGTGATCGAATCGCGCGTGATCAGCCCGTCCGGCCGCGCGATCATCATCACGATCAAGATGATGCCGTAGACGATCAGCCGTTTGGCGTTCTCGAAATCGAGGAAGCTGTGGAGGAAATCGTAGATCTTGTCCGCCGGATAGAAGTTCGTCCATTCCACCGGCAACAGCTCGAGCCATTCGCGCAGTGTGCGCAGGAATTCCGGCAGGAGCGACAGCACGACGGCGCCCACCGCCGGCCCCCAGTATGTGCTGGCGCCGCCGACCACCACAAAGGTGAGGATCTCAATCGACATCATCACGTTGAAGGTGGTAGAATCGATGTAAGTCAGCTGATGCGCGTAGAGCGCGCCCGCGATTCCGGCGATCCCCGCGCCGATGCCAAAGGCGAGAAGTTTGACGCGCACCACGTCGATGCCCATGACCTCGGACGCCGTTTCGTCCTGATGGATCGAATCCATGGCGCGGCCGAGCGAGGAGCGCTCGAGACGGCCGAAGAAAAAGATCAGCAGGGCAACGACGACGATGACGGATTCTAACGTGTGCCGGTTGAACGGAATGTTGCGGTAACCCTGCGCACCGCCGATGTAGTCCCAGCTCAACACGATGACCTGGATGATTTCCGAGAACCCAAGCGTGAGCAGCAGCAGATAGATGCCCTTGATGCGCAGCGCCGGAAAACCGACGACCACGCCGACCACGCCGGCGATCAAGCCGGCGACCGGCACCGCGACGATGAAGGGCAGACCGAATTTCTGCGTGAACACCGCCGAAGCATAGGCGCCGACCGCCATGAACCCGGCTTGCCCGATCGAGACTTGCCCGGTCTTGAATGGCGCAAAAAAGCTGTAGGCGGCAACGACATTGATGCCCATGAAAATCAAGATCGATTGGGTGTAGCCGTCGATCAAACCATTGAACATGGCGGCTGCTACCTTTGCTCTGCGGTGCGGGTGCCGAACAGACCGGTCGGCCGCCAGAGAAGAATGAAGATGAGGATCAAGAACGAGAAAAAGTCACGTTCGGTGCTGCCAATATAAGCGGACGAAAGAATCTCGATCATGCCGAGCATGATGCCGGCCACCATGGCGCCCGGCACGTTGCCGAGGCCACCGAGCAACATGACGATGAGACCTTTCACGGCGGCGCTAAGCCCCATAAAGGGCGAGATGCTGCTGTTCTTGATGCCGTCGAGCACGCCGGCGACGCCGGCGATGCCTGAGCCGATGATGAAAGTGATTAGCACCACTCGGTTGACGTCGACACCAAGCAGTGCGGCGGTCTCGTGGTTTTCCGCCGTGGCGCGGATGGCGCGGCCGGTCTTGCTGTGCTCGATGAACAGCCAGAGCAGCACCATCAGCGCCAACGCCACGCCGAGAATGAAAAGCTGCGCCAGGCTGATGGTGACGGGCCCGAAGTGATAAAGCTGCTGCGCGATGGTTTCGGGGAAGGCGAGCTGCTGACCACCGATCAGATAGACCGCAAGATTCTGGATAATGATGGTGAGGCCGATGGTGCTGATCAGCGGCGCCAGCGGGCGGTCCTTGCGCACCGGGCGAATCGCGACGAACACCGCGATCACGCCGACGATGCCGCAGATCACCATGGCGCCAAGCAGCGCGCCGTAGATATTGGCGCCGACATAGGCCACCATAAACAGGCCGGCAAAGGCGCCGATCATGAACACTTCGCCGTGCGCGAAATAAAGCAGGTTGAGTACGCCGAAGATTAGCGTGTAGCCAATCGCCACCAGTGCATAGGAAGCGCCGAGCATCAGGCCGTTTATCAGTTGCTGATAAATCATGACGACCTCGATCCCGCGCGCATTATGGCGCGGTCCGTGCCCGGAAACGAATGCATTGCCGCAGGAGCGGCATCGCATAGGGCAGACGTGTAAGCACAGATTCTCATCGCATCATCCCGCGACCAGTTTTTCTTCGCGGCGTACCAGCAGTGCGAGCGCCATCATCGCCGCGTTGACGCCCACCATGAGCCACAGCGCACTTTCCCATCGTCCCGAACGCGACACGCCGGCCGCCAACGCGGTTGGACCGACGAACTGCGCGAGGTTGGAAGGCTGCACGATGAGCCCGTTGAGTTCGCCAGTCTGTCCCGACGTTGCCGTAAATATCGGCGCGGATGCATATGAAGCCACCGCAACGACGCCGCCCGCGCCGCAAAGTGTAAGGCTGGCGAGATAACGTACGGCGTCGGGCATCGCGCCGGAGAATGCCGCGTAGGCAGAAATCGCCATCGCTGCCCCGGCCGTCACGATCGTCGCCCAGGGCGCCGCGCCGCGATGCAACAGCCAACCGCCAAAGAAGCTGCAAATGCCGTTAACGACGACGATCAGCGCGGTCAGCACTGAGGCCGCGGCTGGATCCGCGCCTCGCTCCTCGATCATGAAGGTCGGCATCCAGGTGATGAGGGCGTAAAGCTGCGTGCCGTAGAGCAAAAAACATCCGGCCATCAGCCAGGGGCCGGGCTGCGCCAGTGCCTTTCCGATCGCGCTCCACGGCACCGAGCGCTGCTGCGACGGGATGTCTTGGCTACGGCTGGTCGCGGTCATCAGCAGCGCACCGGCGGTGGCAAGCGAGACGACCGCGACCCACAGCAATCGCCATCCGTCGAGATCAAGTGCGACCGGTGCGGCGGGTATCATTATCGAAACACCGACCGGCATATATGCGGCAAAGAAACGGAGCGCCATGTCGCGCTCACGGCGGCTGGTTGCCGCCGCGATCAGCGAGGGCGCCGCCACCACGACTGCGAGAAAGCCGAGGCCTTCGAGAAACCGGCTGACGAAAAGCTGTGCGCTGGAAGCGGCCATCAGCGCAAGCCCCGCAATCGCCGTGCGCCACGGATTGAACCGGCTGGCGACGGCACCGAACACGATCGCGCTCAGCATCCCGGTGATGCTGAAAATGGACGCAAACCAGCCGGCGGCAAGAATGTTGAGACCGAACTCGGCGCGGATCGACGGCGGCGCCGGCGGCAATTTTCCGACATGGCCGGCAGCGATCACGGCCGCCAGCATCGCGATGACGACGGCGCCCCAGCGGGTGGCGATCTTGGTCTTGCGGGATCTCTTTGCCATGCCGGTCCCGCCCTAATGTGCCGCTGCGGCGAAGTCTTGCGTCACGCGCGAAGACGCAACCCGCGCCTTGCGTGTGGTTGCCGGCGTGTTGCGGCTGCGCCCGACGAAACGCGGCACGCCGGCAGTCACCACCGCGCCGATCGCGGCGATGTCGCCGTGCTTGATGGCGGTGAGTGCGGTCTTTTGTGTGCCGCCGTCCGGCGCGTCGATCAGCACAAGATCGGCGGCCTTTCCGGATGCGAGCAAGCCGCTGTCCAGGTCGTAAACTTTTGCATTGTTGCCGGTGGCTGCGCAGATGAAACGCTCCGGCGGCAGGTCAGTCAGGCTCGAAAGATGTGCGATCGTATAGAGCATGCCGAGCGGCATGATGCCGCTGCCGGTCGGCGTGTCGGTCGCGATGATGAAGCGGTCGAAGGCGCCATTGGCGTCGGCAAGCTGCGCGCACAGCAGCGTCGTGCGCAGGTTTCCGGCGGTGCAAACCTGCAGCGCGATCTTGGATTCCTTGATGACGCGCTCGAAATCGGCATCCGGCATGGCGGTCGGCCCGCCATTGATGTGGAACGACACATGCGGATGCATCTTGAGCAGATGGTCGCCGGTGATGGCGCCGGAGCCCGGAATCGACGATCCGCCGGTGTGGCAGGTAGTGATCAGGCCCGCCGCCTTGGCGTCGGCGACCAGCGGGACGTAATCGTATGAACTCTTGACCGCGCCGAATCCCGCTTTCGCCAGCCGAACGCCATTCTGCTTAAGCTCGTTGAAGTCTGCGCGCTTGAGGCCGGGCTCGAGAATGACTGAGCCGGCGATGACGCGCATACCGCCCGGCCGGTAATCCGCAAAGCAGCGTTGAGCGGCCAACGCCAGCGCCTTGACGCCTTCGACGTCGCGTGGTCGTCCCGGAACATGCACCTCGGACGCGGAGATGGCGGTCGTGGTGCCGCCGTGTAGATAACTTTCGAGATAGCCGACGGTGCGTTGGCGCGGTGTGTAGTCGCCGAACGTGACGTGGACATGCGAGTCGATCAGGCCGGGGATCGCCGTCATGCCGTCGGCGTCGATCACAACGTCGGCGCTGCTCACAGCGTCGGTCGGCCCGCTGCCGATGGATGCAATGCGCTCACCGTCGATGATAATTGTGTCACCAGATGCGAACGGCTCACGCCAGTTTCCGGTAACGATCTGACCGAGATTGGTGATGGCGACTTTCATGGGCTGCCGTATTGTTCTGTCAATTTGTTTTGCGGCCGAATTCGTCCGCGAGCTGATAGGTATCCATGAGCCCGTCGACCATGCCGGTAGCGCCATCCCAGTCGAACGTACGGTAGCTGTGACCGCTGGTGACGAAGCGCGCGCCCGCGTAGAACATCTCGTATTGCGTATGGCGCGAGCCGAATTCCGAGCCGATGGCGTCCCACGCGGCCTTGAGGAATTTGACCTTCTCCTCCGGCCCCATCTTTGCCGCGCGTTGTGTCACGTCGATGATCTTCTTGATCTGCGGGTTCGCGAAGTCATGGATCGACGACGGCAGCATGATTAGCGCGCCGCCCGAGAGATCGCGTAGCGTGTTGACGATGCGCGGATAGAGATCCTGAGTGAGCACCTGTGCGGAATACATGAAGTGCTTGTTCGGTACGTACCATTCGCCGCGCATTGAGCCTTCCGCTTCCATGCCGGCCATCATGGCGTTGACCATGCTGGCCTGCGCCGCGAGATAGCCGAGCTGTTCGCGGACCGAAGGAATATTGGTGGTACCGATCGCCTCGGTGAGACGGTGCGCGAGACCGGCGAGAAACTTGATCTTCACCGACAGGCGTATCTGCGATTGGTAATTCTGATAGGTGTGCCCCGGCGTATCGTGGAATTGGGCGCGACACATGTCGGTATCGCGGTGCACGAACACACGCTCCCACGGCACCTTGACGTCCTCGAAATAGATCAGGGCGTCGTTCTCGTCGAAGCGCGACGAGATCGGATTGTCGAAAATGGAAACGGCGGCTGCCTCGTAGGATTTGCGCGAGAGCACACGTATGCCCTTGGCATTCATCGGCAGCGCGCAGGAGAAAGCGAAGTCTTCTTCACCCGGCTTTAGCGGCTGCAGGTTGGCAACGAAAACCTCGTTGGCCATGATCGAGCTCGTCCCAAGCGTCTTGGCGCCGCGGATGGTGATGCCGCCGGAATCCTCATCGACGATGCGCGCGACGAGCTCTTCCTCCTGCTCGCCCCAGGCCTTGGCGCGCTCCGCCTGCGGATTGATGATGACGTAGGTGAGGAAGTAGTCGTTGCGGCTAGCTTCCTCGAAATAATCGCGCAGCGCCTTGGCGCGATCTGCCCCATGCTTCTCGAAAACCTCGATGCCCATCCGCTGCCCGACAAGCGCGGAGGCAAGGTGATCGGGCGAGCGACCCATGAAGCCGTAGGAGAGGGAGGCCCAGGCCTGCATGGCTTTGCGCCGCTGCACCATTTCGCTGTAATTGCGGGGCATCTGCCAGGCGCGGTTGACGCGCCGGTTCGAGCCGTTCGGGACGAACGTCATCAGCTCGCTGTTTTCCGGCTTAGCTTGGAAGTCGTAGAGCATCGCGGCCGACTTCACGGAATTTCGGAACGCGGGATGCTCGGTGACGTCTGCAACAAGCTTGCCGTCAATATAGACCGTGCGGCCGTCCTTGAGAGATTTGATGTGTTCTGCACCAGTCTTGCAACTCGTCATGGCCTGCTCCGAGAGTTACGCGCGCAGTGCTGTTCTTGCCTGCGTCATGTCAGGCCGTCGACGCCTCTGATCTCGCTCGCCTTCGGTCCGCCAACGCGGTGGTTGGGGCGACCGCGATTGGCAAACGCGCAGATCAGGGCGATTTCGTCCGGCAGCGGCGCGTCGTGTAGCGTGACGGTGATGCCGTCATAGTGCGAACGTACATACAGGGCGTCCTTGTGAGCGAGCGGGATGTCGATACTCGCGCCCGGCGCCGCGCGCTTGGTCAGCGAGGAAATCCACGCTTTGCCGCCCCCGGCCGCCTCGCGCATCACATTGCCGAACACGGTGGTAAGCATGGCAACACCGTGCTCCTGTTCGCCGTTCATGCCGATGACTGCGCCCTTGCCGTAACTTTCGGGCTTGTGCGGGGCGAGGAGTGCCATCGCCATCTTGCTCATGTGGCGGCCTATCTCCTCGCTCGCTTTGGTGAGCGGGCTGAGATCCTTCTCGAATTTTCCGGCGAACGGATTGTCGATGATGGCGACGACCGCGACCTTGCGCAGCGGCGGGCTCACGGTCTGCCCGGCTTCGATCGCGGCATCGTCAACGAACGCGAGCGTGCGCTTGATCTGCATCGTCCGTCCTCCCCCGGCACCCTTTTATTGTTGCTCGAATGATCAGTCAGTCTAGTAGTGCATGTCAATAGCGCCCCGCAGTCTCGGCATTTCCGCCGCATAGGGTCCGTTCAGTTTTCCTCAAGCGCGATCGGCCGTCCGGGCTTGAGCGGCCGGCTGTCGCGGCGCGGGCGGTAGTTGAGGCGGTAACTCATGTCCTTGGCCTTGAGCGGCTTGCGGCAATGGTCGCAGACTACCGCTGGGTTGAAGTCTTTGCCGCAATCGTTGTGCTGGAGGATCAGCGGAACTTCGCCGCGCGCGAGCCAGTTATCGCCCCAGCGCAACATCGCGATCAGCGGGCCGTAAAGGTCTTTGCCCTTGTCGGTGAGCGGATATTCGTAGCGTTCTGGCAGGTCCTGGTATTTGCGGCGCTTGAAGATTCCTTCCGCCACCAGTCGATCGAGGCGGTCCGTCAGGATATTCGGCGCGATGCCGAGCTTGCTTTGCAAGTCGTCAAAGCGGCGGATGCCAAAGAAGCCTTCGCGGATTACCATGAAGCTCCAGCGGTCGCCGATCACCTTCAGCGTTTGCGCGACCGAGCTCGGCCGGCCGCGGTCAAGCACAGTCGGATCGGAAGGCCGGCGGTTGCGCTTGGCGTCGAAGACGGACGTGACCCCGGCGCCCGGCCCATCACGGTACGCAACGGTTTTGACATTGACCTCCTCCTTGCATTGCGAGCAGGCCACCATCGGCCGGCAGACTTCACAGCAGAGATTGTGGACAAGGTAGATCGGCGGTTTGGCTGTCTTCTTCAGCCATTTGTCGCCGAAGACGAGGAGCGCCATCATCACCGGATAAAGGTCCATGCCCATCGCGGTAAGGCGGTATTCGAAGCGCGTCGGGCGCTGCGAATATTGCACGCGCCGGAGCAGGCCCTGCGTGGTGAGCATGCGCAGGCGCTGCGTCAGCGTCGCGCGCGGAATTCCGAGCGCCGATTGAAACGTCTCGAAACGGGTGGCGGCGAAATAGCTTTCGCGCAGCACGAGAAACGCCCAGCTGTCGCTTAGGATGGCGACTGTGCGGCCGACCGAGCAGTTGCGCTCGTGAATGACGCGCACCGGCTTCGCCCGTACCGGGCGCGCGCCGCGTTGCGCCGGCGAACGGCGCCGAAAACTCACGACCTGACTCAACCGCCACTCCGCATCGGCGCGGGGTTTGCCCTTGCGCCTCGGCTTTGCCGCGCACCCGCGCGCGCGGCTTCTTGACTTGACGATAGCCTACATAGTCTAATTATGAAAGTCATTAGCAGCGTGACGGTCGAGGTCTTCCAACAGCCATGAAGCCTGCAGCGTTCGACTACGTGGTTGCCGATAGCATCGACATGGCGGTCGCATCGTTGGCCGAAGCCGGCGGCGACGCGAAGATTATCGCGGGCGGACAAAGCCTCGTTCCGATGCTCAATTTCCGCCTGCTGCGCCCGTCAATTCTCGTCGATATCAACCGGATCGACGGCATAGCCTTCATCGAGGAGGCCGGAAAGAACATCCGCGTCGGCGCGCTGACGCGCCATTATCAGCTCGAAACCTCGCCGGTGGTCGCTCGACATCTGCCGGTTCTCGCCTGCGCCATGACGCATGTGGCGCATCTCGCCATCCGCAATCGCGGGACCATTGGTGGCAGCCTGTCGCATGCCGATCCGGCCGCCGAACTGCCGATGATAGCGCTGCTGCTTGATGCTGAGCTTCACATCGCCTCGGCCTCCAGCAAACGGACGATCGCCGCGCGCGATTTCTTTCTGGACACGCTGACGGTCGATCTCGCAGGTGGCGACATCGTCACCGAGATCGTACTGCCAAAATTGCCGCCGAAAACCGGCTGGGGGTTCGAGGAAGTCGCCCGCCGCAGCGGCGATTTCGCGCTCGCCGCGGTAGCGGCGACCTTGACGGTGTCTGCGGGCGCCATTGCGCAAGCCCGCATCGCTTTGACCGGCGTCGGCCCCACCGCATTGCGCGCCGCAGAAGCTGAAGCGCTGTTGGTCGGCCACGCGCTCGAACCGGGTCTGACCGGCCGTGTGGTCGATGCTGTCCGCGCCGCTATCAAGCCGGACACCGATCTGCATGCTTCTTCGGATTACCGGCGTCATCTCGCTGGCGTGCTGGCGGATCGGGCAGTGTCCGCCGCCTGGCGCCGCGCGAATGAGAGTGCCGTATGAGCAAGACGCGCGAGATCACCATGACTGTCAATGGCGCTGTCTGTCAGCGCGCGGTAGAGCCGCGGCTGTTGCTCGCCGATTTCCTGCGCGGCGAACTCGGCCTCACCGGTACGCATGTTGGCTGCGAGCACGGCGTCTGCGGTGCCTGCACGGTGATGGTCGAAGGCGACAGCGTGCGCTCCTGCCTGATGTTTGCGGTGCAGGCCGACGGCTACCGGGTGGAGACGGTGGAAGGGCTCTCGGCGCCGGGCCAAATGAATGCACTGCAGGTGGCTTTTCACGAGCATCACGCGCTGCAATGTGGCTTCTGCACGCCCGGCATGCTGATGACCGCGACCGACATGTTGAAAAAATATCCACTCGAAAGCGACGACGCGATCCGCGAAGGGCTTTCGGGGAATCTGTGCCGTTGCACCGGCTACCAGCACATCGTTGATGCGGTGCGTGCTGCCAAGGCTAAGGCCGAGCCAAAAACATGAACATGATGATGCATTTTCTGTCCGGCGGACGCGTGCGCATGCGCAAGACGATTTACGATCCGACCGCCAGCCGCGAGGAAACCATCGAGTTGCCGGTCTCCTGTGTGCTGCTGCGTCACGCCGAGGGCAATGTGCTGTTCGACACCGGCTGCCACCCTTTGGTCGCGGAAAATCCGGAGGCGCGCTGGGGCGCGCTTGCGCGTCTGATGACGCCGATTATGCCGCAGGGAGAGCACGTGGTGCACGGCCTCAAGGCGATCGGTGTTGAGCCCGACGACATCGATGTCGTGATCTGTTCGCATCTGCATCCCGACCATTGCGGCTGCAACGCCTTCTTCAAGCGCGCGACCTTCGTCATCCACGAAAAGGAGGTCGCGGCTGCGCGCACGCCCGAGGCCGAGAAATCTGGCTATCTCGCGCAAGAATGGGATCTGCCGATGAAGATCGACACCATCGGCGGCGAGCGTGACCTGTTCGGCGACAACCGCATCGTGCTTGTTCCGCTGCCCGGCCACACGTCCGGCACCACCGGCGCGCTGGTTGCGCTTGAGAAGAGCGGCACATTCTTTTTGGCGTCCGACACAGTGAGCCTGCGCATGACGCTCGATACCGGCGTCATCCCGCGCAACACCTGGAACGCAGAGGCGCTAGCGAAATCGCTTGCCGAGGTTGGCCGCATTGAAAAGAGCGGCGCCACGATCATCTGCGGTCACGACGCCGCACAATGGGACACGTTGCGCAAGGGCCCCGAGGCCTATGACTGACAGTGCCGAAATCCACGCCCGGCCGAAGATGATCGGCGCGCGCATCAAGCGCACCGAGGACCCTCGGCTCTTGAGCGGCACTGGCGTTTTCGCCGACGACCGCCAAGCGCCGCGCGTTCTGCATGTAGCATTTCGCCGCAGTGAGCATTCGCACGCGCGCATCAAGTCGATCGACTGTGCCGCTGCGCGCAAGGCCGCGGGCGTGGTCGCGGTGTTCACCGCCGCGGATCTCGCCGCAACCGTCACGCCGCTGCTGGCAACTTCGCGTATGAAGGGCTACCACGCCACGCCAATCTTGCCGCTCGCGCGCGGCAAGGTGCGCTATGTCGGTGAGCCGGTGGTCGGCATCGTGGCGGAGAGCCGTTATCACGCCGAGGACGCGCTCGAATTAATCGGCATCGAATACGAGCCACTGCCGGTTGTCACCGATCCGCTCGAAGCGGTGAAGGACGATGCGCCGCGCCTGCACGAGGAAGCCGGCGGCAACATCCTCGTCAGCCGCGAGTTCAAGCGTGGCGATGTCGATGCCGCGCTGGCGGCCGCGCCGGTGCGGGTCAAAGGACGCTTCCGCATGCACCGCAAGACAGCGGTAGCGATCGAACCGCGCGCCTGTCTCGCCGAATACGATGCCGGCCGCCGCGCGCTCACGCTGCATTCGGCGACGCAGGTGCCCGGGATTGTGCGGGACGCGCTCGCTACTGCGCTCGGCATATCCGGCAACGAGGTGCGTGTGGTCGCCGCCGATGTTGGCGGCGGCTTCGGCGGCAAGGGCTCGCTCTATCCAGAAGAGATTTTCGTTTGCGCGGCGGCGCGGCTGCTCGGCCGTTCGGTCAAATGGACCAGCGACCGCATGGAAGACTTGATGTCTACCAGCCAAGCCTTCGACGAGATCGTCGATGCCGAGCTCGGCCTCGACGCCGAGGGCCACGCACTCGCTTTAAGCGCCGACGTGATCGGCGACATCGGCGCTTATTCGATCTATCCGTGGACGGCGGCGCTCGAACCGGTGCAGGTCGTAAGCTTCCTGCCGGGACCTTACCGTATTGAACACTATCGCGGCCGCGTGCGCGGCGTCGCCACCTCGAAGGCGCCGACCGGGCCCTATCGCGGCGTCGGGCGCCCGATCTCGACCTTCGTGATGGAACGGTTGATCGACATGGCCGCCGCCAAGATGCGCATCGACCCAAAAGAGCTGCGTGAACGTAACCTCGTGGATGACAAGGAGTTTCCCTACAAGGTAGCGTCCGGCATCGTATGGGACAAATCCGGCTTCAAGGAGTGTCTCGACGTCGCTAGCAAGGCGATCGGCTACGACGCATTGCGCGTGAATCAGGAAGAGGCGCGCGCCGCCGGCCGCTGGTCTGGCATCGGCATAGCGAGTTACGCCGAATTGACCGGCATCGGCTCGCGCATTTCGGCCGCACCCGGTATGCCGATCAACACCGGCACGGAAACCGCGATCATTCGCATCGATTCGACCGGCGCGGTGACGGCCGCCTTCGGTATCGCCTCGCACGGGCAAGGACTGGAGACGACTTTAGCGCAAATTGTCGCCGAGCATCTTGGCGCGCGCTTCGAGGACATCCGCATTGTGCAGGGTGACAGCGCCGCTGTTGCCGGCGGCACCGGCACTTACGCGAGCCGCAGCCTGGTGCTGGCGGGTGGCGCAGCGACGCTCGCGGCGCAGGCCGTGCGCGAGAAGGTATTCAACGCCGCCTCGCATCTGCTTGAAGCGGCGCCCTCTGATCTCACCGCCGAAAACGGCAAGGTGTCGGTCGCTGGCACCGACCGTTCGGTCACATTCCGCGAGGTCGCACGCGCGGTCTATTCGGAGATGGGTCGTCTGCCGGTCGAGGCGCGCGAGGAGCTTGCTGCAACCAAGACCTACGATCCGATATTCGGCACCACATCGTCGGCTTGCCACATCGCCACCGTCGATATCGATCCGCAAACCTATGAGGTTCGCGTCGAGCGCTTCGTCGTGGCGGAAGATTGCGGCAAGCTGGTCAATCCGCTGATCGTGGACGGTCAGGTACATGGCGGCGTCGCCCAAGGCATCGGCGCCGCGCTCTATGAGCAGGTGGTCTATGACGATCAGGGTCAGATCCACACCGCGAGCCTCGTGGACTATCTGGTTCCCTCGGCTTGTGAAATTCCGCCGATGAAAGTCATCCATCTTGAATTGGAATCGCCGACCACGCTCGGCGGTTTTCGTGGAATGGGCGAAGGCGGCACAATTGGTGCGCCGGCGGCGGTCGCCAATGCGGTCGCGGATGCGCTCAAGCCGCTCGGTATTGAGATCAATGAACTTCCCGTAACGCCTGAGCGCTTGTTCCGCCTGATCGAGACGGCGCGGACGTCGGGCAAACAATAGCGAGTTGAACAATGGATTTGGGATTGAAGGACAAAATTGCACTGGTCACCGGAGCAGGTCGCGGCGTCGGGCGCGAGATCGCGTTGAGTCTGGCCGCCGAAGGCGCGGCGGTCGCGGTCAATTATCGAAGCTCGGCCAAGGACGCCGAGGCACTGGTGGCTGAGATCGCCGGCAAGGGTGGCAAGGCCAGGGCTTACGCTGCCGATGTCGCCGATTTTGCCGCGGTCAAGGCGATGATCGAGGCGGTGGCTAAGGATTTCGGTGGCTTCGACATTCTAGTTAACAATGCCGGGCTCGCGCTGCGCAAACGCTTCGTCGAAACTACGCCGGAGGATTGGAAGAAACAGATCGACGCCTGTCTCTATGGTGCGATTCACTGCTGCTACGCAGCCGCGCCGCATTTCGAGAGGGCCGGTAACGGCCGTATCGTCAGCGTGATCGGCGATTCCTCGCGCGTCGGCGAATCCGGCCTTGCAATTGTCGCCGCCGCGCGCGCCGGCGTGGTGGCGCTAATGAAATCGCTGGCGCGCGAGCTCGGTCGCAACGGCACAACCGCCAACACCGTCTCGCTTGGGCTGGTCGAGACCGACCATGACAAGGAATGGGTCGAGGCCAACCGTGAGAAACTGGTGAAGCTTTATCCGGTGCGTCGGCTCGGCCAGGCCGGTGACGTCGCCCCGATGATCGCGCTGCTGGTGTCGCCGAAGAGTGGCTGGATCACGGGCCAGACGCTGAGCATCAGCGGCGGCTTCAGCATGGTGTGATGGAGAAGGATCGATGCTGCAAACCGAACTGATTGCCCCGGTCCCGGAGCTGTTGCACCGCCATGCCAAGGAGCGTGGGGCGAAGATCGCTTATCGCGACGCGCAGTCGCAAGTCACTTACGCGGAACTGCTCGACCGCACGGCCAGGATCGCCGGTCATCTCGCCGACAACGGCGTCGAACCCGGCGACACGGTCGCGATCATGCTGCCGAATTCAGTGCAATGGGTGGAAGCTTGCTTCGGCATCACGCGGGCGGGCGCGCTCGGCGTGCCGATCAGTTACGATTCCTCCGAACCGGAAATTGCCTACCGCCTCGCCGACGCGAACTGCAAGGTGGTTTTCACTACCGCCGAGCGCGCCAACCTTTTCGTCAAGTTACAAAAGGATGCACCCAATCTCAAAACTCTGATTTTCACCGATCGCGGCTCATCGAGTGCGAAGGCGCTGCGCTACGCGGAACTGATTGGCAAGGCGGCGAAATCGGCGCCGCGCGATCCGCCGTTGATGCGCGAGCCGTCCTACATTCTCTATACGTCAGGCACCACCGGCCGCGCCAAGGGCGTCAAGCTCACCGTGCACGGCATGTTGTGGGTCGCGGCGTCGTGCTGGGGGCCGATCACGGGTCTTTGCGAGAGTGACACGGTGCTCTCGCCGCTGCCGCTGTTCCATTCCTACGCACTCAATCTTTCGGTGCTCTCGATTCTGGCCGCCGGCGCGACCGAACACATCATGGAGCGCTTCTCCACCAGCGAGACGGTGCGTTTGCTCAAGACCGGGGAGTTTACTTACTTCCCCGGTGTGCCGACGATGTTTCACTATCTATTGCAGGCGACCAAGGACGAGAAGAACCTCAAGATCCCCGGCCTGCGGCTGTGCGCCTCCGCCGGAGCGATCATGCCGGCGACTCTCAACCGCGAATTTGAGGCGCATTTCGGAGTGCCGCTGCTCGATGGCTACGGCATCACCGAAACCTCGACCATGGTGACGATGAACTGGCCGTATGGTGGGCGCACGCTCGGCTCCTGCGGCTTGCCGCTGCCGGGCCTCGCGGTGCGGATCGTCGATCCGGCGAGCGGGCAAGACGTGGCGCTTGGGCAGGAAGGCGAGCTGATCGTGCGCGGACCGAACGTGATGCCCGGCTATCACAACAAGCCGGAGGAGACGCGCGCGGCGCTGCGCGCGGGCTGGTATCACACCGGCGATCTCGCCAGGAGCGACGAGAACGGCTTCCTCACCATTACCGGGCGACTGAAGGAACTCATTATCCGCGGCGGCCAGAACATCGCGCCGGCCGAGATCGAAGAGGTGGTGAACACCTTCCCGCCGGTGCTCGATTGCGCCGTGGTTGGGGTGTCGCACGAGCATCTCGGCGAGGTTCCGGCCCTGTTCGTGGTGGCGCGGCCGGATCAGAACGTCGAAGCCGAGGCGGTTATAGCGTATTGCAAGACTCGTCTCTCGGCTTACAAGATTCCGCATGCGGTGCACCTGATTGCCGAAATTCCGCGCACCGGATCGGGAAAGATCATCCGCTACAAGCTCAAGGAAACACTGAAAGCGTAGCCGGGAGAAACGTCATGGACTCTGTCGAGGCGCTCTGGGCTGACTTCAAGAAGCCGATCGCGAACGCGGACGACTACATCGCCTCGCTGCGCGGGCGTCGCATGAACGTGTTTTTCATGGGCGAGCGCGTTCTCGATCCGGCCGATAATCCAGTGATCCGGCCCTCGATCAACGCCATGGCCGAGACCTTTCGGCTCGCCAGCGAGCGTCCGGAGCTCGGCACCGTGCGCTCCGAGATCGCGCGGCAGTCGGTCAATCGTTTCTTGCACGTGCCGGTCAATCCGGGCGATCTCGTTACCAAGCACGAGATGCAGCGCGAGCTCGGCCGGCGCACCGGCACCTGCTTCCAGCGCTGCGTCGGGCTCGATGCCATCGGCACTGCCATTCAGTTACCTTCGACATCGACGCCAAGAACGGCACCAAATACCACGAGCGCTTTCTTGAATTCTTGCGGCGCGCTTAGGCCGCCAATGTGGTGATCGGCGGCGCCATGACCGATCCGAAGGACGACCACTCCAAGGCGCCGCACCAGCAGAGCGATCAGGATCTCTTTCTGCGCGTGGTCAAGCGCGACGACAAGGGCGTCTACGTTTCCGGCGCCAAGATGCACCAGACCGGCGCGGTTAATTCGCACAAACCTGTTTGTACAATTCGTCCCGAGTTAGTTTGACAGGCTTCTTGGCTTCATTTTCTGTCATTCTTCCTTCCCTCCCGTAGTTGGGCTGCCAGCTAGATTAGGGAATGATTTTATTCAATGGCAGGAAGATATCCACGAAAGCACTAATCGCTCTCGTTTAGAAAAGAGTAACGCGATCTAAAATGACGAACTGTGAAATGGCGACGCGGTGGAATCGCGGGCCGCCTGCGCAAATTGATTCAGGGATAGATGCGCTTGGTGTCCACGGGATTACGGCGTGGCAGAAATTCCATGATCGTCTCCGGAAATTCCCTGTTCTTTCTCAGAAATTCCCTGCTCCGATGAGCAGGGAATTTGGCTCTAACCATCCGAAACGATTGAATTTCGGGGACCTAAGATTTTGAAACAGACCCAGAATCGAAAAAATTCCCGTTCTTTTCCCTGTTAGCAGGGAATTTAGCAGCGGAGACTGGTTCGAAAGGGACTGGCGTCCGCCACCACGCAGTCTCGAGCTACCAGAGGTTTCCTGAAATCGTGGGCGTTGGAAGCAAGTCCATATCCGCTATCGGGGCACGCCCGTAATCTGGATAAGCCGGCGGTAGTCGCCGCGCTTAGATTTTTAAGGTCGCAACATCGAGTCGTCCATGTTATTCGCTTTTACAATTTCAGCGGGGTAGGTCAGCGTTCCGTCCGGCTGTGGCGTGGCAACCTTCGTCAGGCTTGCTGACACGATCTTTTTCGGTCCAAGAATATGAAAGACCTGCTCGCCCGCCGCGAGCAAGTAGTCGGCAATGATCCGGCGATGACACCGCCACCAAACCGCCTCCGCGCACATCACGACGCAGTGACGCGTGTTGCCGATCTCGCGCAACCGGGCCAAGCCCGCCTGAAAGCCGGCGCTCATCGCGTAATCGGCGTAGTTGTGAAAGCTCCGATTTTCCCAGAAGCCGTTGACGCTGGGTGCGATATCCCTGGAGCGCGGCCGGAGGCCACCGAGTTCAGCAATATGCTCATAGGCGATCTGAGAACCGGACAATGAAACGGGAAGCGCCTCGCGATTATATTGCGGATTTGTCCGCGAGCGCGGGACCGTGCGCACATCGACCACGAGACCGATTTCCGAAGCAGCAAGCAATTCAATGAACTCGCCGATCGAGCGCGTTGAATGACCGATGGTGAAGAACGTGAGAGCCATTCCTGCCGCCATCTTATAAGATTTACCCCCAGCGATTAGTCGAGGCGTCTCAGTACCGCGGCTTTGTGCAAGGCGACATGATCGGTTTTATCGCTTTTAATTTCAAACTGCGGCTCATCCGGGCTGGCATGGTGAACGTAACCTTTGTAGGTAACGTTACGTCGATGCACTTTGATAATTGTCCCGCGCACCCGGCCGGCTTCCGAATTCCAACTTACGTGATCGCCAACCTTGAACGTCTTGACCATGGCTCAGTCCTGTTACGCATGTCAGGCCCTCATCTCGGGCATATAACGCCAGATGCCCAACGGTTCGCCTGAGCAAGCTTCTTAGATAGGCATTCGGTAACCGTAGAATTCATGATCTTCGTTATAGCCGCCCTGACCAGCGCCAAGGTCAGCGAAATCATGGACGAACTCGATTGCTGCGATCCATTTCACCATCTTGAAACCGAGCTCATTCTCGCAGCGTAGCCGCAGCGGTGCGCCGTGCAGCACACTCACGGGCGCTCCGTTCATTTCATAAGCGAGAATGGTCAGATCGTGGCGCATATTCGATATTCTATGCACGTCATAGTAACGGCCGCGGTCGCTGCCGTCGGCCAGCGAGTAAAAGACAGCGTAGCGGGCGTCGGAGGTCGGACGCACCAAGTCGAGGATGTGGCGCATCGGAACGCCGCCCCACTTTGCGACGCCGGACCAGCCCTGAATGCAAAAATGGGTGGTGATCTGTTCTTGTTTCGGCATCGCCTTCAACTCGACGTAGGAGAACACCTTGGGCGCTTCCACCAAACCGCCAACCCGCAGAACAAAGCTTTTAAAGCCTTCAGCCACCAGCGCATCGAACTCAGCCGAATTCGGCATGGTACCGTTTGGCCAGAAATGCGGCGAGATGTCTTTTTCCGTCAACAGGCTGTTCGGATCCCACCATTCGGTCAGGGCGTTGAATGGCCACATCATGAATTCGCCGATCTTCTGAACGACGCGCGCATGCCGGATGGTGAACGGCGATGCGAGCCACCAGGTCACAGCCACCAGCACCATGGCCGGGACGAAAATATTAAAGCCGCTCCAGGAACTGTCATACACGCCTGCAAACATCATGTTCAGATTGACCCGCGCGCCGGTGATAAACACCAAGGTCACGTGGATCAGGATGAAAAACAGGAACCACCACATTGCGAGGAAATGGATTGAGCGTGCCCGTTGGCGGTTCAATACTTTGCCGAACCAGCCCAGATGATTTGAGATTGCGGGTCCCTGCATGAAGCCCGTAAGGATCGACGTGGGCGCGGCAACAAACACGGTGATGAAGTAGGCCAGTTGCTGGAGGCTGTTGTAGCGGGTCCAGCTTGCATCGGCGGGGAAGGTCAGCGACAGGTATTGCAGTGCCGTCGATACTGCGTTCGGCAAAACCTCCCATGTGGTCGGCACCAGCCTCTGCCATTGGTCCGTCCAGAACAGCAGCGCATAAACGACAATGCCGTTGATGATCCACAGCAGGCCGAACGAGAAATGCCACCAGCGGGCCAGCCCGATGGAATGCCGGATGCCGGGAATACCCAGCCAGCCCGGCAGGGTCACGGAATCATCTTTCGCGGTCCAAATTCGCCCCATTGGGACGGCTTTCTGAAAGCGGAACCACTCGGTGCCGGGCGTGCAGTCGCGTTTCCAATACAGGCGTGGATGGTCCGCGAGAACCTGGATGCCGGAGCGGACGATGAATGCCATGAAAAGAATGTTCAGGAAGTGCTGCACACGCAGCCACGCCGGGAATCCGCTGATGACGGCCTGTGCCGATTGTGGGACGCCGGGATAGCGCACGAGAAAATCCTGCACCGCTGGCAGTTCCCGCAACGCCTGGGCTATGGCCACGCCGATAACCAACAACACAAAACCGAGCGGCAGTGCCCACAGCACGTTAATCCAACGCTTCCCAATCCTGATCTTGGGCACCACGCCAACCTGGGGCGGCAACCAGTCGTTCAGGCGAACACGATCGTCCGCCGGGCTGAGTTTCGCCTCGATGGGATCGTGCGGACGTTGAGGAGGGTGAGTGTTCACCATTAGGTCCACTTTGTCTCGTTGCCGAGGTTCAGCGCTGACAAAATTCGCATTACAATCTCAATTGGCTTCGGTTCGATCGAGATTGTGACGGGATTTTCGTCCGATCCCGGTTCTTCGAGTGCCTCGAATTGGCTATGGAGCAAACTTTGCGGCATGAAATGCTCGTGCCGCGTGGCGATACGGCGTGCGATCAGATTCTCGTCGCCTTTGAGATAGACGAGGCGGACGGCCCGACGGTCACCGATCAGAACATCGCGGTAGCGGCGCTTTAACGCGGAGCAGGCAATGACGCCGTGTCCGTTCGCGCGACAGGTCTTGTCGATCCACGCGGCGATCGCATCCAACCACGGCTTGCGATCATCATCGGTGAGCGGAATGCCCTTATGCATCTTGTCGATATTGGAATCCGGATGAAACCAATCGGCATCCTCGAACTCCCATTCAAGATGCCGTGCGAGCAACGATCCGATAGTCGACTTCCCGCATCCCGAGACGCCCATGACGATGACTATTGCCATCGCAGACGAAATGCGGGCGCCATCGGCTGACTTGTTTTCCAGAGACATTGACTAGCTCCTCAGGATGCGGTGGCGCAATCCATAAACCAATGCAGCCGCCCGACGGGACGAATCATGGCGGCGGGTATTGTCCGATCTCCACGTTGCGCGCGGGTCACGATGTTGCTTTTGTCGCCACCGACGGCCAAGAACGCGGCATCGCCGCTGCTATCGAGAACGGGGTAGGTCAGCGTGATACGCGGCTCCGCCTTTGCTCCGATGACCGGCACTGCCCATCTGCGCACCTCCCTTAGGGCCGGCTGACCGGGAAATAACGACGCGGTGTGCCCGTCTTCTCCAATCCCCAGCAACGTCACGTCGAACAACGGCCGACTGGATTTCAGGGTGTCCGCGCCGTAGAAACGCTTCAGTGTCGTTTCGTATTCGGCAGCGGACTGATCAGGAGTCAGATATTCGGTCGGAATTGGATGGATATTTTCGGCGGGAATCGGAACGCGCGACAGAAACGCCTCGCGTGCCATCCGGAAATTGCTGTCGCGATGATCGTGCGGCACAAAGCGCTCGTCGCCCCAGAACCAGTGCGCGCGGCCCCACGGAAAACGCGAGGCAAAGGTCGGATCAGCAAGATAATCATACAGGCGCCGGGGCGTCGATCCGCCCGATAGGCAAACCGCGAAGGCGCGGTCACCCGCATTGGCTAGAGCGCAAAGCCATTCCGCTGCATGGCGTGCGAGCGATTCGCCGCTTTCAAAGATGTGATTTTCAGCCGGTACAGGCGTGGTCATTGTACCCAGGCCTTCTGTCGAGATGAACTGTTTCGAATTTGCGCGATGGCTGCTGCATAATCGTCTGAATGGAATATTGCAGAACCGGCGACAATTGCATCAGCGCCTGCGGCGATGGCCAATGCGGCGTTTTCGCCGTTCTGCCCGCCGTCGACTTCTATCCACGGGTCGAGCCGCTTTAAGGCGCAAAGCTGGCGCAAGTCACGGATTTTCGGCAGCATTTCCGGCAGAAATTTTTGGCCGCCGAAGCCGGGATTGACCGTCATCACCAGAACGACAGCGCAAAGCGGGAGCACGTCCTCGATAAACGCCGCGGGAACGGCGGGGTCGAGCACGACGCCGGCCTTTTTGCCCAGCTTCCGTATGCGCGATAGTGCATGATGGAGATGCGTCGTTGACGATGGCTCAGCCTGAATCAACAGATGGTCGGCGCCTGCTTCGGCAAAATCGTCAAGATAGCGTTCAGGTTCGACAACCATCAGGTGCACATTGAGCGGCTTTGCTGTCGATCGTCGCACTGCGTTGACGATCGCGGGGCCGAAGGAGATGTTCGGCACGAACCTTCCGTCCATGACGTCGATATGAATCCAATCGGCGCCAGCCTCATCGACGGCGCGGACTTCTTCACCAATCCGCCGCAAATCGGCGGCAAGAATCGAGGGTGCGACAATGATTGGTTTCACGATACCCTCGTTGTGGCCGAGCCCGCGCGGCATAAGATGTATCGCTCGATCGCATTGGCGAAGCCTTCATTGTCGCAAGACTCAGTGACGCAATCGGCCTGTGCCTGCACCTCGGGGCTGGCATTGCCCATGGCAATACTGAGCCCGCCGAGCTTGAACATCGCCACATCGTTGCCGCCATCGCCGATGACCGCGATTTCCGCCAGCGGAACGCCGAGCAGCGTCGCGATCTGTGACAGCGCGGTTCCTTTATTAGCGAGCGGATCGGTGATGTCGAGGTAGTATTGCTGCGAGCGGGCGACCGACGCCTGGCCGGCGAGAAGCGCGCGGCCTTCTGTTTCACAGCGCGCCAGCAGCGCAAAGTCCTGGCTGACGCCAACGATCTTGGCGGCGGTATCGAGCGCGCGCCCAAAATCGTCGATTTTTTTTGGGGCGAATCCCAGCGTGAGCTCCTCGTGGCCGACGTAAGGCGCATGAAGGTCACGCACCAGCCAATCTTGTCCACTGAAAACCCAGGCTTGCACCCCGCGATTGCCGAGCATGGCGACCGCGCGCCGGGCAACCTCAGGCGACAACAGATGTTCGGCGATGACGTTGAGGTCGGGGCCGACCAGCGCCCCGCCGTTGAAACAACCCATCGGCGTCGTTATTCCGAGCGGTCCGCTCAACTTGCGCAAGCCATTGGGCGGGCGGCTGCTGATGATCGTGAAAATAATTCCATGCTGGCGCAACGCCGTCACCGCGGCCGCTGCGCGCTCGGTCAAGCTCTTGTCATGACTCGTCACCAACGTGCCGTCGACATCCGAGATCACGGCGGAGCATTTGAACGGCCCTGATCGTGTAGGGGTCATGATGACTGTTCATGGCCATTGCCATGGATTGGGCGCCAGCGCCGGCCATCGCGCGCCAGCAATTCGTCGGCCTCGCTGGGGCCTGAACTGCCGGCGACGTAGCTCGGCAGCGCGTCTACGCGGTCCTTTTCCCACGCATCGAGTACGGGCTGCACGACGCGCCACCCTCCCTCGATATTATCGGCGCGCTGGAATAACGTCGGATCCCCCTTCATGCAGTCGTAGATCAATGTCTCGTAGCCGGTGTTCGGCGTTTCCTTGAAATAATCGTTGTAATTGAATTTCATCTCGACCCCGCCCATGCGCATATTCGGTCCTGGGACTTTCCCGCTGAAATGGAGAATCATGCCTTCCTCGGGTTGGATCTGGAGGATCAGGTCGTTGGGCGTGAGCCGCTCGATCGGCGTGTCCTGAAAAAGTGCAAACGGCGCCTGCTTAAACTGAATGGCGATCTCGGTTCGGCGCACGGATAGCGCTTTTCCGGTACGCAAATAGAACGGCACGCCGGCCCAACGCCAGTTATCGATCACGAGCTTGAGCGCGACATAGGTTTCCGTCGTCGAATCCGGCGAGACGTCGGCTGAGTGCGGATAAGCGTCGACCTTTTTCCCCTCGACTGTACCGGCGCCGTATTGCGCGCGCACGGCGTTGCGGCGCGCCTTGTCGGAATCGAATGAATGAATGGAGTCCAAGACTTTCGACTTTTCCGAACGAACCGCTTCCGCGTCAAACCGGGCGGGCGGCTCCATCGCAGTGAGTGTGAGAAGCTGGAACAAGTGGTTCGGCACCATATCGCGCAACGCCCCGGTCGCGTCGTAGAACTTCCCGCGCCGCTCGACGTCAACGGTCTCTGCGACGGTGATCTGCACATGGTCGATATGATCGCGATTCCAGAGCGGCTCGAAGATGCCGTTGGCGAAACGGAACACCATGATGTTCTGAACCGTTTCTTTCCCAAGATAATGATCAATGCGATAAATCTGATTTTCGGCCAGCACACCGAGAAGTTCGTGATTGAGCGCCTGCGCGGACGGCAGGTCGGTGCCGAACGGCTTCTCTACGATTACGCGGCGCCATTGATTTTCCTCCTCGTGGGCCAACCCGGCACCGCCCAGCTGTTTCACGATCATGGAAAATATCTTCGGTGGCGTTGCCAGATAAAACAGGCAGTTGCCGCCGGTGTGGTGCTCCGCGTCGATCTTGGTCAGGAATTGTTTGAGTTTGGTATAAGTCTCCGCGTTATCGAATTCGCCCTGAAAATAGAACATGCGTTCGCAGAGCCATTTCCAGTCGGCATCTACCGCCGATTTAGGGCAAACCTCGCGGCGGAAGGTCTCATTGTCGCTGTTGCTTCGGGAGACGCCAACGATGGCGAACTTCTCCGGCAGCAATCCGGCTTTGCGAAGGTTGTAGAGCGCCGGAACCAACAGGCGCTTGGTAAGATCGCCAGTAGCGCCGAAGATCACGAGGATGCAGGGGCCGGCGGGTAATGTCTGTGGATCCATTTCACCCGGCCGTTTTAGGTTCGACGTGACCGCCGAACTTGTTTCTCATCGCGGACAGCATCTTGTCGGAGAAACTCTCCTTCTCGCGGGACCGAAAACGGGCATAGAGCGCCGCCGAGAGCACATCGGCCGGTACGGCCTCTTCGATCGCAGCGTTCACCGTCCAGCGGCCTTCGCCGGAATCCTCGACGACGCCCGAATATTGCGAAAGCTTCGGATCTTGCGCTAAAGCCATCGCGGTGAGGTCGAGCAGCCACGAACCGATAACGCTGCCGCGGCGCCAAACTTCCGCTATGTCGGGCAGGTCGAGCTGAAAACGCCGATCTTCCGGTAAGTCTTCGGAGGCGGCACCGCGTAAAATATTGAAACCCTCGGCATAGGCCTGCATGAGGCCATATTCGATGCCGTTGTGGATCATCTTGACGAAACGGCCAGAGCCACAGGGACCGCAGTGCATATATCCTTGCTCGACGCGCGGATCGCGGCCCTGGCGGTCGGGTGTGGACGCAATATCACCGGCGCCGGGAGCCAAAGTTTTGAAGATAGGATCCAACCGCTCGACAGATCCCTTTTCGCCGCCGATCATCAGAGAGTAGCCGCGCTCCAGACCCCACACGCCGCCGCTGGTGCCGCAATCGACATAGTGAATACCTTTGGCCTTTAACGTTTTTGCTCGCTTGATATCGTCTTGGTAGAAAGCGTTACCGCCGTCGATAATGACGTCGCCTGATTCCAGCAGCGCGCCCAATTGTCCTATCGTCGTCTCGGTAATCTCGCCGGCCGGCAACATGACCCAGACCGCGCGCGGTTTGGTGATCTGGCTGACGAGTTGCTTGAGATCGGCGCTACCTGTGACGCGTTCGCCGGCAAGCGCTTTGACCGCGGCCGGGTTCTGGTCGAAGACAACACAGTGATGGCCGCCGCGAGTGAGACGACGGACAATGTTTCCGCCCATCCGACCCAAGCCGATCATGCCGAGTTGCATTTGTCTTCCTCCGCCTTCGTTTATGCGAGCGCCTGCCGAACGGCATTCTTGAGAATCGTCAACCCCGCCGCAACATGCGTGCCGAGGTGGACCCGCAGGACGCGCCGTTCGCGCTCGGCCAGCACCTGAAAGTCGCCGCGGGCTTCCGCCGCCTTGACGATGCCGAAGCTGTATTTTTGCCCTGGTACATCGAGATCGGTGGCGTCGTCGCAGGTGATTTGCAGAAATACGCCGGTATTAGGCCCGCCCTTGTAGGCCTGTCCGGTCGAGTGGAGGAATCTTGGCCCGAAGCCGAGGCAAGTGGCGACTCGTTTGCGATCCCTGATGAGAACGCGGATGTCTTGCAATGCCGCGCGATGACGCTCGTTGCGTTCGATATAGGCCAGAAGCGCGCAATAGTCGTTTGGCTTGATACGCGCGAAATGCGCCGCGAGAACGTCGGTCAGGGTTTTGGCGTTCCCCAAAACCTTGCTGCTCTTCGGATCGGCAAAGAGCGAAAGTTCGCCATCCTCCAGCAGCGCAGTTTCCTGCGGCAGCTTTCCGGTCTTCTCATACGCGGTGGTGAGTTCGCGCGTCTTGTCTTTGCTCGCCTCAACGTCGGGTTGATTGAAGGGATTGATTCCGAGGATCGCCCCCGCGACCGCGGTCGCGAATTCCCAGCGAAAGAATTCCTGGCCGATATGATAGCGGTCGGTGACGGCGATGCGCACGACTGGATGGCCGGCCTTTTCAATCGCAGCAAGGGCATCATCTTGCTTCGGGTCTGCTTCGCTGCTCAGCCGCATATAGACAAACAGGCGATCCTGCCCATAGACCGCCGGGGCGCCAAGCGGTTCGGCGTCGACCGGAATGAGTCCCTTACCCTGCTTGCCGGTCGATTCCGCCAGTAATTGTTCAAGCCAAGCCCCGAAGTCGGCGATGCCGGGTGAGGCGATGATGGTGATCTTGTCGCGACCGGATTTCCCCAGTACGCCCAAAATTGTGCCGAGCATGACACCCGGATTGTCGGCTGGCGGCACGTTCGCGCTGCAGGAGTGAACCATATTTTGTGCCGTCAATAGTATCTGGTCGGTGTCGATTCCCGCCGCCGCGGCGGGGACCATGCCGAAATCCGACAGCACTGAATAGCGGCCGCCGATGCTCGGAATCCCGAACGCAATGTGACGAAAGTGGTCGCGCTCGGCGATGGCCTGAAGTTTCGACCCGGGATCGGTGATCGCGATAAAGTGCGATCCAGCCTTGTCGGCCCCGACGGCTTTCGTCACGCATTCGAAGAAGTATTGTTTCAGGATAGTCGGCTCAAGCGTGCTGCCGGACTTGCTCGACACGATGAAAAGAGTGTGGGCCGGATCGATTTTGCTTTCAATCGTCCGGATCTGTGCCGGGTCGGTTGAATCCAGCACCAGAAGCTCGGGATGACCTTCTTGGCGTCCGAATGTCTTGGCAAAGACTTCCGCTCCGAGACTTGATCCGCCCATGCCGAGCAGCACGACGTGGTAGAATTCTTGTTTTGCGATATCGCTTTTCAGCGCGCGAAGGTCGCCCGCGCTCTGATGTTGCTGTTCGACGATATTGAGCCAGCCGAGCCAATTCGCCTCGTCGGTGTCGGTCCATAATTTTGCGTCGCCAGCCCAGAGCCGGCGCACGTTCGCATCGCTTCTCCCTTTTTCGAGTGAGGCTGTGACAGCCTTCTCGAGGTCCGGCGCCAGTCTGTGTGTCTGGCTGTCGAGCCTGTCGCCGAGAAATACCGCGCGCTTGTGGGCGACAGCGCCCAGCAGTTTGTCGAACGCATCGGCGAACGATTTTACGCCATCGGCGGTCAGTTCTTTGGTCACTTCGTCGATCGAGATGCCGACCTTCTCAAGTGTGGTCATGATCTGTTCGGCCTGCTCGATATTCTCTTCGAGGCTCGCGCGCACTTTTCCATGATCGCGGAAGGCGTCCATGGTCGATGGCGGAATCGTGTTGATGGTGTCCGCGGCGATCAGCTCTTCGATATAAAGCACGTCGCTATAGGCTTTGTTCTTGGTGCCGGTGCTGGCCCACAGCATCCGTTGAACGCGGGCGCCTTTCGCCTTCAGCTGCTCCCAGCGCGCGCCGGAGAACCGACACTTGTAGCGCTGATAAGCCAATTTAGCATTCGCGATGGCGACTTTGCCGGCGAGCCCTTTGAGTTCTTCGCGCCGGCCAGCGTCTTTCGTCTGAGATAGCTTTTCATCGATCAGCTTGTCGACGGACACATCGATGCGGCTGACGAAGAAGCTGGCGACACTTGCGACCTTGCTAAGATCGCCGCCTTGCGATGCGAAATGTTCAAGTCCGGACAAATAGGCTTCGACGACTTGCTCATAAACCATTTGCGAGAACATCAGCGTAATGTTGACGCTAAGGCCTTCGCCCGTGAGCTGCTTGATGGCCGGTAAGCCGGCCTGTGTCGCCGGCACCTTGATCATCACGTTGTCACGGCCGACCGCGCGCCGCAGACGCCGCGCCTCTTTGATCGTCGCCTCGGTATCGTTCGCAAGATAGGGTGACACTTCGAGGCTGACATAGCCATCCCGGCCGTCGGTCTTGGCGTAAACAGGACGCAGCGCGTCCGCCGCGTTTTGGATGTCCTCAATCGCCAGTTTCTCGTAGAGCGTCATGACGTCGTAATCGTTCTTGCTTTCAAATTCCCGCAAGGAAGAGTCGTAATCGTCGCTGCCAGCGATGGCTTTTTCGAAGATCGAGGGATTGGAGGTGACGCCGGTGAGCCCATCATTCTCGATGAGCTTCTTGAGGCCGCCTTCGGCGATGAACCTGCGGGCGAGAAAGTCGAGCCAAACGGCCTGTCCAAAGTCACCTAGGCGCTTGAGCGGGCTAGGCGCTTTTGTTTTGAGTTGCACGTTCACGATGCCGTCCTCTCGGATTTTGCGATCTGCGCCTTGGCGGCGGCGAGAATTCTGGCCGGAGTGAAACCAAATTTGACAAGCAGATCCTTGAGCGGCGCGGAGGATCCGAAGGTTGTCATTCCGACTTTGGCGCCGGTCGCGCCGGCATAGCGGTCCCAGCCTATAACCGAGCCCATCTCGACCGATACGCGCGCCGTAATATGCGGTGGAAGAACTTTATCGCGATAGGCTTGGTCCTGTTCTTCGAATAGCTCCCACGACGGCATACTGACGACGCGCGCCTGAATTCCTTCGGTCTTGAGCTTTTCATACACGTCAATACACAGCGCGACCTCACTGCCGGTACCGATTAGGATTACGGTCGGGGCGCCGTCCGGTGCGTCGGCGAGAATATAGGCACCGCGCGCCAAGTCTGCCGCCGGTGCATAGCGCGCGCGGTCAAGGGTTGGCAGCGCCTGGCGCGTGAGCACCAGGCAGGCCGGCTTATTCTTAAATCCGATGACAACGCGCCACGTCTCCGTGACTTCATTGGCGTCGGCAGGGCGCAAGGTGACAAGACCTGGGATACTTCTCAGCGCGACAAGCTGCTCGACCGGCTGATGCGTCGGCCCGTCTTCACCAACGCCGATTGAATCGTGCGTAAAGACATAAATGACCGGCAGCTTCATCAGCGCGGCCAAACGAATCGGCGGTTTCATGTAGTCGGAGAAGATCAGAAAACTCGATCCGTAGGGCCGTACATTGGACAGCGCCATCCCATTAAGGATCGCTCCCATGGCATGTTCGCGGATTCCGAAATGCATGTTGCGGCCGCCCGGTGTGGCGGTTTCCAGACTGCCGGCACTCTCGAATTTGAGATTTGTCTTGGTGGAGGGCGAGAGATCGGCCGAACCGCCCATCAGCCACGGATAATGGGAGGCGATGTCGTTCAATACTTTTCCGCCTGAGTCGCGGGTCGCAAGCCCCTTCGCGTCGGCGGAGAATCCGGCAAGATCGGAATCCCAGCCGTCGGGAAGTTCGCGCCTTCCCATCTGCTCAAGCCGGTTTGCCAAGTCAGGGAATTTCTCTCGATAGGAGGTGAATAACGTGCTCCAATTGTCGTGCAGGGCTTTGCCGCGTTGGCCAATGCCGTCGCGGAAATGCTCGCGCACGCCGTCGGGCACAAGGAATTTAGCATCCTCCGGCCAGCCGTAATTTCGCTTGGCAAGACGAATTTCCTCTTCGCCGAGCGGCTCGCCATGGGCCGCGCTGGTGTCATGTTTATGCGGAGCGCCATAGCCGATATGGCTGTCGACGATGATGAGGGTAGGGACGTCGTCGTTGCGCAAGAACGCTTCGATGGCTTCCGCCAGACGATCTCGATCGTTCGCATCGCCGACCTTTTGTACATTCCAGCCATAGGCCAGAAAGCGCTCCGCGACATCGTCGCTAAAAGCTAAATCGGTATGGCCTTCGATGGTGATGCGATTGCTGTCGTAGATCCAGCAGAGATTTTCCAGCATCTGGTGGCCTGCAAACGAGGCCGCCTCACTCGACACGCCCTCCATCATGTCGCCATCGCTGCAAAATGCGTACACGTTGTGATCGAAAATCTTGAATCCCGGCCGATTGAAATGTTGCGCCAACCAGCGTCCAGCGAGCGCCATGCCGACGCTATTACCGCAACCCTGGCCGAGTGGCCCGGTGGTGGTCTCGACGCCAGGCGTGACGCCGTGCTCGGGGTGGCCGGGGCATTTGCTATCGAGCTGCCTGAATTTTTTGATATCGTCGAGACTGACAGCGGTGTCGCCATTGGCTGCTTTCACATCGGCAAGATGAAGCGTCGCGTAAAGCAGCATCGACGCATGACCGTTCGACAGCACGAAGCGGTCGCGGTTTGGCCACGTCGCATCGTCCGGATCGAAGCGCAGGAATTGTTGCCACAATGTGTAGATTACCGGCGCAAGCGCCATTGGCGTGCCGGGATGTCCGGACTTTGCTTGTTGGACGGCGTCCATCGACAAGGTACGAATTGTGTTGATGCATCGTTCGTCGATCGTACCCTGAGACGCTTCATTATTTGCCGCCTTACCCTCACGCGAAGGCGGTTGAAAATGGGCTCTCGTTCGTTTGGCTGTCTCGCCTGTCAAAAGGTCCGGACCTCGGGAAAGATTTGGGGCTTTGGTTTGAAGAGGCGATGTCATCATCCGCGCCTTTCGTTCGAATAACTTTCCCAAGACGATAGAACAAAATTTCGCGGGAAAAGTGTTGAAATGCACATTTTCCCCTCCACGGGGTTCCTCGACTAATCCGGTGATGTCGAAGATTTATTGAACGCGATATGCACACGCCCCTAGCATATGACGCTCATCGATTGATCTACACGCCCCTGGCATCTAACGTTCATCGATTGATCTAGTTGCGTGCCATCCTTCATCTCATGCGGTAACCTGCGTGCAATTCGTCCACATTACGAAAAGGTAATCCGCGCTGATTGGGCTGCGCACGCACTCATTGTAATGGAACTTTTATCCTATCGTTTCGTTATATCTCGGGGCGCGTCTTAATGACGCTTCGGTCCGTCTTTGGCGCCAACTCGTTGATGCCGCTGACCAGAGCGGCATTAATTTGCTGATTCTTCAAAATATTCCAGGCAGGTATCTTGAACGCTTCAAACTTTGCCGCCTTTCGGCAGTCGCCATCTCGGCAGTCCCAACCAGCGATTCGGGCCGAACTCTTTAGCGTTGAGCGTCTTGAGGAGCATGCGGAAAGCCTTGCAGCAGCACAATCTATTACGTCGAAACCCAAGCGCGTCCAGCCGCTCACCCGACGGCTTTACGATAATACCCGTGTTCTGACTGACGCCTACCGGGCCATCGTCAAGGCCGTCGATGCGCATCAGTCAATTACGCCGGGGGCGGAGTGGCTGCTGGATAATTTTCATGTCGTTGATGAGCAGATCCGCGAAATCAAGGACGATCTGCCGCCGGGCTTTTATCGCAAGCTTCCGAAGTTAGCCGACGGGCCACTGGAAGGATATCCGCGTGTTTTTGGTATTGCGTGGGCGCTCGTAGCGCATACCGACAGCGCCTTCGATATTCAAAAACTCACCCGATTTGTGGAGGCCTATCAGCGCATCCAGCCCCTGACGATCGGCGAATTGTGGGCTCTCGCAATCACGTTGCGCATCACGCTGGTGGAGAACCTGCGCCGTCTGGCGGAAGCCATCGTGGCACGGCTGACCCTTAGCCGCCTGGCGGACACGCTCGCTGACCGCATATCAGGTGTCGACGACGGCAGTCCCGAGCAGGCATCCGCCATTCTCAAAAGCCTCGATCAGGTGCCGTGGTCGACGACTTTCTCCGTCCAGCTCGCACAACGCCTGCGCGACCACGATCCAAACGCGACGCCCGCCCTGCGTTGGCTGAACGAACGGCTCGAAGCCAAGGGAATGAGCACCGATCAGATCGTTCGCGATGAAGTTCAGCAACAGAGCGCAATGAACGTGACCGTTCGCAACGTGATTACAAGCATGCGTTTGGTCTCGATGATGAACTGGGCCGAATTTTTCGAAAGCGTCAGCCCGGTCGATGCCGTCATGCGCGAGGGAAGCGATTTCGCGGCGATGGATTTTCCGACACGTGATCTCTATCGGCGCGCAATCGAGGATATCGCGCTCGGGTCCAATCGCGACGAGGTTGAAGTTGCCCGGCGCGCAGTAGCGGCGGCAAAGCGTGCGAGGAAAGCAGCCGCAGCAGATCAGGTCCGCGAAAGCGATCCCGGATATTATCTCATCTCCGACGGTCGTCGTGCGTTTGAAAAAGATCTCAAATTTCACGTCCCGCTCAAGACGAGGATTCTCCGTTTTAATTCAAATCTCGGCGTGATGAGCTATGTGGGCATCGTCGCCTTCGCCACGGCCCTCGTTCTCGTTGCCGGGCTGTTATGCGTCGGGTATGCCGGAGTGAGTGGCTGGCCGCTTGTGCTGTTCGCGCTCGTCGGATTTGTTCCTTCGTCGGATATCGCTGTCGCGGTGGTGAACCGCGCGATCACGCAGCAGATCGGCGCGACACTTTTGCCTGGTCTCGAGCTTCGCGACGGTATCCCCCCTGATCTGGCCACCGTGATAGCCGTGCCGATCCTGCTGACGACGATGCCGGAGGTTGCAGATCAGGTTGAAAAATTGGAGGTTCATCACCTCTCCAATCCGGACGCCAATTTCTCTTTCGCGCTGCTATCCGACTGGAAAGATTCGGATTGCGAACGCTCGGCGGATGACGACGCCTGTCTCGATGCCGCGGTCGCCGCGATCGCGCGCTTGAATAAGCGTTACGGTCCTGCGGGCGACTACCCGCGGTTTTTCCTTCTGCATCGCCGCCGCATCTGGAACCTAGGCGAAGGAAAATGGATCGGCTGGGAGCGCAAGCGCGGCAAGCTTCATGAGCTAAATCGCCTGTTGCGCGGCGCGACCGACACGACGTTCATGACGCTTGACGGTCATGTACCCACGCTTCCATCTGGAATTCGCTACGTCATAACGCTGGATGCCGATACGCGTCTGCCGATCGGGACCGCGCGGCGTCTAGTCGGAAAGATCGCGCACCCGCTCAACCGCCCGCGCTTCGATCGCCGTGTCGGCCTTGTGGTGCAAGGCCATGCCATCCTTCAGCCGCGCGTGACGCCATCGCTGCCCATCGGGCAAGAAGGATCGCTGTTCCAGCGCGCGTTTTCCGGGCCCAACGGACTGGACCCATACGCTCTCGCGGTCTCCGACGTGTATCAGGATCTATTCGGGGAAGGATCCTATTGTGGCAAGGGAATCTATGACGTCGATGTTTTCGAATCTGCTCTCGCGGGTCAAATTCCTGAAAATGCGGTGCTTAGCCACGATCTGTTGGAAGGGGTTTTTACCCGAGCTGGCCTCGTATCCGATATCGAGGTCGTCGAAGAATTTCCGTCGCGCTACGATGTGAGCGCGGCACGTCAACACCGTTGGGTGCGGGGCGACTGGCAGTTGCTGCCCTGGATATTCGGTTTTGGCGGTAAGACACTCAACGGCGTCAAGATCACATCGATACCGCTCATGGGGCGGTGGAAGTTACTTGATAACTTGCGACGCTCTTTGTCCGCGCCCGCGACCCTGCTGGCGATGCTGGTTGCCTGGCTGCAGCCAACAACCGCGGCGGAGACCTGGACCGCGTTTATTCTCTTCGCTCTCGCGCTACCACCATTGCTCCCGGCGGTCGCCAATATCGTGCCGCGCCGGACCGGCATTTCATTAAGCAGTCATTGGCTTGCCCTGCGTGGCGATTTTGCCTTGGGACTCTTACAAACCGCCTTCCTTGTCACATTTCTTGCTCATCAGGCGTGGATGATGGTCGACGCGGTGGGTCGCACGCTCTTCCGCGTCTTTGTTCGCCGGCGCCGTTTGCTTGAATGGGTGACCTCGTCGCAGACAGATAGCGATTACCACTTCGATAGTCGTCGTCTCTCCGTGCAAATTGTAGCGAGTGCCGCGTTCGCTTCCTGCGTAGCGCTGCTTATTTATTTCGTTGGCCAGAAAACCTTTCTGATCGCGGCGCCTTTCGCGTTTCTCTGGGTGTTGTCGCCGCTCGTCGCGCGATGGGCGAGTTTACCGCCCGGACCGGCAGGACATTTATCGGTCGCGCCAACCGACGCACTCGCGCTGCGGCTTATTGCGCGGCGGACATGGCGGTTCTTTGAAAAATTCGTCACGGCGGCGAGCAATATGCTGCCTCCCGACAATTTTCAGGAAGATCCAAAACCTGTCGTCGCAAATCGTACGTCACCGACCAATCTTGGCCTGTACCTTTTATCGGTCGCGGCCGCGCGCGATTTTGGTTGGTTGGGGATGCTCAACGCTATCGAGCGCCTCGAAGCGACGTTTGCCACAATGGGCAAGCTGGAGCGATTCAGGGGACATTTCTTCAACTGGTACGACACCGCCGATTTACGTCCCTTGGAGCCTAAATACATTTCGTCGGTCGATAGCGGCAATTTAGCTGGTCATTTGATTGCTCTTGGCAATGCCTGCCGCGAGATGATCGCGGCGCCTGTTGTTGATCCGCGTTGGCAATCCGGACTTAAGGACGCGTTGGAGTTGATCCGCGAGTCCTTGCATCCGTCCGTTACGGCTCAGGGAGGACAAGAGACGAAAGACGCAAGGCTTCTCGCCGCGATAGATTTCTTCGAAGCCTCATTGCAGCCTGCACCCTCAAATCCCGCTGGAATAGCTGTTCTTCTGGCCGACCTTTTCCGTCAGGCGGAATCGATCGCCGGTCTCGCATGCGAGCAGACGGTGAGGACCGCCAATGCTGCTGGCGCCGAGCCAGAAATTATCGTTTGGACCGAGGCTTTGCGGGCCTCCGTCCAAGCCCAACGACGAGATGTCGATTTTCTGATGCCTTGGGCAAGGCATATTTCCGAACACGTCGCCGGTGACGACGAGCTTGTCGCGGTATTAGATCGAATTGTATCGTTGGAGGAGCTTCCCGGACACTGCGAGGCGGGCCTCCAAATCATTACGCAACGCCGGGCCAGGAATGGCACGAATGACAATTGGGCCGCGCTGGTCGACGCGCTCGGAAAATCGGTCAGCGCTGCCAATCTCGTCCGGCATCGCCTTGTTACGTTGGTCGATCTTGCCAATACGACATTCAACGAAATGGAGTTTGGCTTTCTGTTCGACCACGACCGCCAGTTGCTTTCCATCGGCTATCGTCATACCGACGGGAGCCTCGATCCCAGTTTCTACGATTTGCTGGCGTCGGAAGCGCGGCTTGCCAGTTTCATCGCAATCGCCAAAGGCGATCTTCCAGCCAAGCATTGGTTCAGACTTGGACGGACGCTGACGCCGATCGACGGCGGCTCGGGCCTTATTTCTTGGTCCGGATCGATGTTTGAATATTTGATGCCGTCACTGGTGATGCGCGCACCGTCCGGCAGCCTGCTGGAACAAACGAATCGGCTAGTTGTACGCCGGCAGGAAGAATATGCGAATCGCTTGGGTCTCCCTTGGGGCATATCGGAGTCCGAATACAACGTGCGCGACATCGAAAAGACCTATCAATATTCGAGCTTCGGAATCCCCGATCTCGGATACAAACGGGGCCTGAACGAGAATATTGTTATTGCGCCGTATGCGAGCGGCCTCGCTTCCATGGTCGATCCCGCGTCGGTGGTCCGCAACTTCAGGCATCTCACAGAGCTCGGTGCACGAGGCGAGTACGGATGGATTGAGGCGCTCGATTTTACGCGCTCGCGCCTCCCGGAAGGCGTGAAGGTTGCCATGATCCGCGCTTACATGGCGCATCACCAGGCGATGATCATCGTTGCCATTGCAAACGCGCTCCATGACGGCCGAATGCGAGAGCGGTTTCATTCCGAACCGATCATTCAGGCAACCGAGCTCTTACTTCAAGAGCGCATGCCGCGGGATGTCGCCGTCGCACAGCCGCCGCCTGAGTTGGTTAAGACGACGGCGTTGGTCGCAAACCTCGTTCCAGAAATCCAACGCCACTACGCGACCGCGCACTCACGTGCGCCGCGGACCCATGTTATGTCTAACGGGCGCTACTCGACGATGTTAACCGCCGTCGGGTCTGGTTACAGCCGATGGCATGACGTCGCGGTGACGCGTTGGCGCGAAGACCCAACCAGCGACGGCTGGGGTAATTATATTTTTCTCCGCGATGTTCGCAGCGGGGAGATTTGGTCGGCCGGATACCAGCCGACCGGGATTGAACCCGATCTTTACGAGGTTTCTTTTCACGAAGACCGTGCCGAAATCATCCGCCGCGATGGCTCGATTACGACGACATTGAATGTGGCCGTTTCTCCGGAGGACGACGCCGAAGTTCGCCGCGTTGCGATCACCAACCACGGAAATCGCACGCGCGAAATCGAGATTACGTCCTATGCCGAAATCGCGCTGGCGCGCCAGTCCGATGACGTTGCCCACCCCGCTTTCGCAAAACTGTTCGTGGAAACGGAATTTGTAGCAAGTTTAGGGGCCATTTTGGCAACGCGACGGCGACGCTCAACGGGCGATCCGCTTGTGTGGGCCGCGCATTTGGCTGTCGTCGAAGGCGAAACGTCTGGCGACGTGCAATTTGAGACCGACCGGGCTCGCTTTCTGGGGCGCGGGCATGCTATTCGAGCGCCCGCTGCCATCGCGGATGGTTGGCCGCTGTCGAACACGGCGGGTGCGGTGCTCGATCCGGTCTTCAGCTTACGTCATCGCGTGCGAATCCCGCGCGGAGCGACGGCGCGCGTAGCATTCTGGACATTGGCGGCTTCGTCGCGCGACGATGTTTTGGACTTGGCCGATAAGCATCATGACGCGATGGCATTCGAGCGAGCCACCACGCTCGCCTGGACACAGGCGCAGATGCAACTTCATCATCTCGGTATCAGCACCGATGAGGCTCATCTATTCCAGCGCTTGGCCAATCACATTCTTTATTCCGATCCGACGTTGCGGCCGGCTCCCGACGTCATCGCGCGCGGCCTGCGCAGGGTTTCAACGCTTTGGACCCAGGGAATTTCGGGGGATTTGCCGATCGTTCTCGTGCGCATCGAGGAGAACGACGATCTGGAACTTATCCGCCTGCTTTTACGGGCGCATGAATACTGGCGATTGAAGCAAATCGCGGTCGACCTCGTGATCCTCAACGAACGTCTGTCTTCGTATGCTCAGGATCTCCAGGGTGAACTGGCGTCTTTGGTTCGCATGAATCAGTCGATGCCTAAAATTACAAGCGACGACACGCGCGGTTCGGTGTTCGTGCTGCGTGCTGATCTGCTGCCTTCGGATGTACTCGGACTTCTTTTGGCCGCCGCTCGTGCTGTACTGCAAGGCAATCGCGGCACGCTTTCCGAGCAGATTAACCGCGCCCGCGAGCGTGTGCCCGCTAGTCCGCCACCGCCCGCAAGACGTATTCCGCCACCGCCGCCGGCCGAATCGCCTAAGGCCAGCCCCGCTATGGAGTTTTTTAACGGTCTTGGCGGTTTCACCCAGCGGGGCCGTGAATATTCGACCGTTCTCAATGGCGCCGAAAGCACCCCAGCGCCGTGGATCAATGTCATTTCCAACCCGTCATTCGGTTTTCAGGTGTCGACCGATGGTAGCGGATCCACCTGGTCGGTGAATAGCCAACAAAACCAGCTCACGCCGTGGTCGAACGATCCCGTTAGCGATCCTTCCGGCGAGGCCATTTTTGTCCGCGATGAGGTCACCGGAGAAGTCTGGTGCCCAACGCCGCTTCCAATCCGTGACAAGACGGCATCTTATTCCGCGCATCACGGACAAGGCTATAGTCGCTTCGAAAATACGTCGCGCGGGATCGCGCTCGAGCTTCTTCAATATGTGCCAAATCATGATTCGATAAAAATCTCGCGGCTGAAAATTACGAATCAGTCAGGCCGCGAGCGCCACCTATCGGTCGCGGCATATGTGGAGTGGGTGCTCGGGAACTCTCGAGCTTCGAGCGCGCCGTTTATCGTGACAGAGATCGACCCGGCAACCGGGGCTATCTTTGCGCGCAACCCGTGGAGCGATCAATTCTCTGAGCGTGTGGCATTCGCCGATCTGAATGGTAAGCAGACGGCATGGACTGCCGATCGGACGGAATTTATAGGCCGCGATAGCGCGCTCGATCGTCCTCTCGGGCTGACGCTTGGCGTCGCTCTATCCAACCGGGTCGGTAGTGGCTTGGATCCGTGCGGTGTACTTCAAACGCAGATTAGACTGGCCGCGGCGGCCACCACGGAAATTGTTTTCTTTCTCGGACAGGCCGCCGATAGGCCGGCCGCGCGATCGTTAATTGCTCAATATCGAAAGGCCGATCTCGACGCGGTGTTCATTGAGGTGGGCCTGCAGTGGGACCACACGCTTGGCACCGTGCAGGTTGAGACACCAGACCGCGCCCTCGATATTCTTCTTAATCGCTGGCTGCCCTACCAGGTGCTGTCATGCCGGATGTGGGGCCGCGCCGGTTTCTATCAGGCGAGCGGAGCCTACGGTTTTCGCGATCAATTGCAGGACGTCATGGCCTTGTGCCTGTCGCGACCGGACGTCGCGCGCGCGCACCTTCTGAGAGCGGCAGGGCGGCAGTTCGTCGAAGGCGACGTTCAGCATTGGTGGCTTCCGGATTCGGGGCGCGGCATCCGCACGCGAGTGTCCGATGACAAAGGGTGGCTCGCCTATGCGGTCGCACACTACGTTCAGGTGACCGCAGATACCGCTGTTCTCGATGAGATGGTGCCATTTCTTGAAGGCCCAATTCTTCGTGACGACGAACGCGACGCGTTCTTTGAAGCGTCGGTCTCCAGCAGCAAAGCAAGTCTGTTCGACCACTGCGCGCTCGCGCTTGACAAGAGTCTCGCCACGGGGACACACGGCCTGCCGCTGATGGGAACCGGCGACTGGAATGATGGCATGGACCGGGTTGGTGAGCACGGGAAGGGCGAGAGCATTTGGCTGGGCTGGTTCCTGCTCTCGACGCTCAATGCATTCGCCGATCTCGCGGAGCGGAAGGGCCACCCGGAATGCATCGAACGCTGGCGTAAATATGCACAAGACTTGAAGGGCGCTCTTGAGCAGCATGCGTGGGATGGTGACTGGTATCGCCGCGCCTATTTTGACGATCAAACGCCGCTCGGGTCGGTCTCCAACAGCGAATGCCGGATTGATTCGATTGCGCAGTCTTGGGGCGTTATTTCGGGAGCAGCCGATCCAACACGCGCCGCGCGCGCCATGGCCGCCGTCGACAAATATCTGGTGCGTCGTGATGAAAAGCTCGCTTTGCTCTTTACGCCGCCGTTCGAGCATCCCTCGCACGACCCCGGCTATATCAAGGGTTATCCGGCGGGTGTGCGCGAGAACGGCGGCCAATATACGCATGGCGCAATCTGGGCGGCGCTTGCGTTCGCAATGCAGGGCGACGGCGACAAGGTCGGAGAATTGCTGTCGATATTAAATCCGATCAACCACGCCAGCAGCCCTACCGGCGTTCAGCGCTACAAGGTCGAGCCCTACGTGATTTGCGCGGATGTTTACTCGATGCCGCCGCATGTCGGGCGGGGCGGCTGGACCTGGTACACCGGTTCGGCGGGCTGGATGTACAACGTGGCGCTCGAATGGCTCCTCGGCTTCAGGGTGCGAGGCACCAACCTCGTGCTCGACCCTTGCATTCCACGCGCGTGGCCGAAATTCTCAATCTCCTTCCGCTATCGTTCCGCGCGCTATGAGATCTCGGTCCAGAACCCGCTGGGCGTCAGCCGCGGAGTGATTGCCGTCAAGCTCGATGGCGAGATGCTCACCGGCAGTCAAAAGGCTTCCATTCCACTGGCCGATGACGGCGCACAGCACAGCGTCCAGATTGTTTTGGGGCAAGGCTGATGGCCGAAAAAATCAGTCCGCTTGCGGGGAATCCGGTCACGCAGGCCATGCTGGTCAATGTGCCGCGGCTTGTGACGGCGTATTTCGCGCAGAAGCCGGACCCGTTGAACATTTCTGAAAAGGTGTCTTTTGGTACATCGGGACATCGTGGGGCGGCGTTTGAGCGAAGCTTTAATGAGCACCACATTCTTGCAATCTGTCACGCCGTTTGTCTCTATCGCAAGAAGGCAGGAATAGATGGCCCTCTATTTCTTGGCATGGATACCCATGCGCTTTCGGAGTCGGCCTTTGCGAGCGCCCTCGAAGTGCTCGCGGCCAACGGCGTTGAGACGATGATCGACGAGCATGGCGGCTACACGCCGACGCCGGTGATCTCTCACGCAATTCTGACCCACAATCGAACCCGCAAGAGCGGACTGGCGGACGGCATTGTCATTAGCCCGTCGCACAATCCGCCGGACGAGGGCGGCTTTAAATACAATCCCACTAATGGCGGACCCGCGGACATCGACATTACCGGGTGGATCGAAAAGACCGCCAATGAGATTCTTGTCAACAATCTCGTCGATGTTCGGCGTCTCGCCTATGAACAGGCACGCAAGGCCGCCTGCGTTCATAGGCACGACTACATTTCCTCCTACGTCGGCGACCTCGAAAATGTCGTTGATATGGACGCCATTCGCTCCGCCAACGTGAGGATCGGAATCGATCCTCTGGGTGGGGCATCGGTTCAATATTGGCAACCGATCATTGAGCGCTACAAAATCAAGGCAAGCGTTGTTAACGACGCCGTCGATCCGACATTTCGCTTCATGACCGCCGATTGGGACGGGAAGATCCGGATGGACTGCTCTTCACCTTACGCCATGGCACGGCTGATCACAGTCCGCGATAAATTCGACGTTGCCTTTGCCAACGACACCGATGCCGACCGGCACGGCATCGTCTGTCCATCTCGCGGTTTGATGAATCCAAATGAATACCTCGCCGCTGCCATTTCCTATTTGTGCACGGACCGGCCGAACTGGCGAAGTGACAGTGGCATTGGCAAGACGGTTGTTTCCAGCGGGATGATTGATCGCGTGGTCGCCAAGCTGGGCCGAAAGCTCGTTGAAGTTCCGGTGGGATTCAAATGGTTCAGCGACGGTTTCCTCGACAGTTCGCTTTGCTTCGGCGGGGAAGAGAGCGCCGGCGCTTCATTTCTGCGGCGAGACGGCTCGGTCTGGACGACGGACAAAGATGGCCTCGTTCTCGGCCTGCTCGCCGCGGAAATCACGGCACGAACCGGCCATGACCCAGCGCAACACTATGACGCCGTCACGCGCGATCTCGGTAAATCCTTCTACCAGCGGATAGACGCGCCCGCTTCACGCGAACAAAAAAAGCGCTTCGCCAATATCGATTTAGACCGGCTTGAAGCAACCTCACTGGCCGGCGAGCCGATAGAGAAAAGGATGTCGCGAGCGCCCGGCAATAATCAGCCCATCGGGGGCATCAAGGTTCTGGCGAAGAGCGGTTGGTTTGCCGCGCGACCTTCCGGTACGGAAGAAGTATATAAAATTTATGCTGAGAGCTTCCGCAGCGAAGATCACTTAAAAGAAATTCAAAAGGATGCTAAGAAATCCATCGACCGGCTTCTTCGCGACTAACGATCTGGCCCACATAAAAGGCCAGGTCGTTCGGTCTTGGCCCTGATTCTCTAAGCGGTTCTCTAGCGGGAATCCGCCGGCATTCGGCGAGACGGCGTCACGTTATACTGTTGCTCCCGGCCGCACTTTTCGCAGACAAAAACCTCGCTGTCGGAATCGAAATTAAATTTCGCTGCTCTAAGCAACTTGAAAAGCAAGTGTCCACCGCAGAACTGGCAGCGCGCAGAGGGCGGTGGTTCGACAAGGATACGCACGAATTGCCTCGACGTTTTGGCGATCTGGCGCCGAAAATTTGGAGACGCGCACGCTTACAACGCCAATCTGCGGTTCCGGTTCCGTGCCGGGTTCACCCCAAGGAGCGCGGCACCGGTTGTCTGGGATGATTTTACAAGTCCCGGTATTCCCCATCCGTCAATCCGAAACCATTGAATTTTCGGAGATCTAAGATTTGGAAACAGCCCCAGAATCGAAAAAACCCCTGTTCTTTTCCCTGTTAGTAGGGAATTTAGCAGCAGAGACTGGTTCGAGAGAATGCCGCGTTTGATCGCGCGGTTGCGCGATGCCTGTTTTCAGTCCAGCCGGGATAATTTCGTATGTCATTCCTCAAATGCAACGGCGTCGATCTCTACTACGAACTGCACGGCGAGGGGCCGGCGGTGGTCTTCATCCACGGCGCCAGCGGCACGCATCTGTCGTGGTGGCAACAGATCGCTGACTTGCGGCATAAATTCTCCTGCCTGATATACGACCAGCGCGGCTACGGCCGCTCGCGCCCGAACGGGCCTTACGACATTGGCGATGGCGGCAATCTCTATCGCGACTTGCGGGCGCTGATCGAACATGCCGGCTTCGACAGCGAGAAAGTCAGCATCGTCGGCGCTTCGCTCGGCACCGCGCCGGCGCTGCATTACGCCATGGAGCACCAGGCGCAAATCGACAAGCTGGTGCTGGTCTGCGGCACCGGCGGCGTCTCGACCCCGGTGACCAACGCGGGCTGGCAGCAGCGCTTTGACCGCATGACCGCGCGCCAGAAAAATCTTCCCACCGGCCAGCCGAAACTCGGCGGTGACGGACGTCTCGGTCGCGTGCCGCCGATTCGCAGCGAAGGCGAATATGAGCGCTTTGCCGTCGCCTACCATCCTTATGGTCCGGTCGGCGCCACGATGCACATGGACCAGCCGGCGCAGACGTTTCTCTATGCCGAAATCATGGCGAATGCCGGCGGCCCGCCGACAGTGGAAACCTTGCCGTGCTTCAAATCGCGCCCGGTGACGGCGGCGGAAGCGGCACAAGTGAAATTCCCCGTGCTGGTGGTCGGCGGCAGCGACGACCCGCTGTTCCCGGCGCCCGAACTGGAGGAGACCGCCAGGGTTTTTCCGAACGGCCGGCTCAATCTGTTCAAGGGGGCGGGGCATCTCGCTTATTACGAGAAGGCCAATCGCTTCAACGATCTGCTGACCGATTTTCTCCTGCACGGGCATCAGGAGTGAGGTTGCTCACTATTCCGCCGCCGCGCGGTCGATGGCCAGCACCTGCATGATGTCGTCGAACATCTTCTTGCGCGCGTCCGGCGCCTGCGCGTCGGCGCGCCGCCCTTCATAGGCGATGCGGGCCGGGCGGTGAAACACCAGCACGCGGTCGCCGATTTCCATTGCCTCGTTGATCTGATGCGTGATGAAGACGGCTGTCTTGTTGTTCTGCCGCACGAGCTTGACGAACTCGGCACGTAAGTCGCGCGCGGTCATTTCGTCGAGCGCGGAGAACGGCTCGTCGCACAACAGAATATCGGGGTTGACCGCGAAGGCGCGCGCAATCGAGACGCGCTGGCGCATGCCGCCCGAAAGCGCATGCGGATAGTCGTTTTCGTGGCCGCTCAAGCCAAGACGCGCCAGCCAGCGTCGCGCCGTCGTCTCCGATGCCTTCGCATCGGCGCCCAGCACCTGCAAGCCGAGCAATACATTGTCGAGCGCCGAACGCCACGGCATCAAGCGGTCGTTCTGGAACACGATGCCGATCTTGCCGCGGAAAAAATCGAATTCGCGGAACGGATCGTGGCCGACGACGCGCGCCTCGCCCGAGGTCGGCGCGGTCAGACCGGCGACGATATTGAACATGGTCGACTTGCCGCAACCCGTCTTGCCCAGCACAGCGACGATCTCGCCACTCGCAATTTCGAACGATAATTTATCGACGGCGGTGAATTCGCTTTTGCCGTCGGGCGTAGGGAAATTCTTGCTGACATTTTCGAAACGAATGACGGCCTCGCTCATGTCACATCGCCCGCTCGGACACGGCGCGATAGCGCAAGGCGTAGGCTTCGATGGCATTGATGGTCTGCTGCATCACCAGCACAAATAGCACCAGTTGCAGCGTCCAGGCCATGGCGCCGGCCATGTCGAATAATTGCTGCTGGCGCAGAAGTTGATAGCCGACGCCGCCGGTGGCGCCGACCAGTTCGGCCACCACCACCACGCGCGCGGCATTGCCGAGATTGACTTTCCAGGCAGTCAAAATACCCGGCACGATGGTCGGTACGATCAGGAAGCGGAACAGCGTCCAGCGCGACGGCCGGAACGACATGGTCATCTCAAACAGGTCCTTCGACATTGAGCGGATGGCGTCGAGAATCTGGAACGTGAAAGCGGGCAGCGTGGTCATCACCATGATGAAGGCGACGCGGAATTCGGTGCCGTGAAACCAGATGATGGCGAACACCACCCAGGAAAGCGCCGGAATGCCCTGAAAAAAAGTCAGTGCCGGCGTTAGAAAATTTTCCATCGTCTTCGAGCGCGCGATCAGCAGCGCCAAGAGGCAGCCAAGTAGAAACGCGCCGAACAGCCCGACGAATATACGCGCGGCGGTCAGCAGCACGTCGGACAAGAGCGAACCGGTAGTCAAAATCTCGATGGTGCGCGAAATAATCTCCGGCACCGGCGGAAACAGAAACGGCGGAAACACAAAAGACAAGCCCTGCCACGCCGCCGACAGCAACAACATGCTGGCGGCGGCTTGCAGAACGCGCATGCCGCGCGAGTTGGTCATTTCAGCGGCTTGTCGTAGATGGTGTCGGCCGACGGCATCTTCTTGAGATATCCGACGTCGATGCCGGCCTTGTAGACGCCCTCGATCTGCGCCTTCATGCTGGCCGCGCCGGCGACGTTCATGCTGAGCCGCTCGTTCGACTTAATCAACGAGACCAGCGCTTTCTGGCTGTCCGGCGTTCCCTTCGGATCGATGATCTTGGCCGCTTCCTCCGGGTTCTTGACGATGAACTCGCCCGCCGCCTTGTAGGCCGCGTAGAGCTTCGGGATCAGTGCCTGGTTGGCCTCGATCCAGTCGGTATGCGCGGCGATGCCGAGATAGGGGATTTGCGAACCGCCGGCGAAGGCCTTCCAGGTTTTGTCAATCGACAGGTCGAGCGCGCGGATGTCGGGCTTCTTCGCCTTCAACAGCGTATAGGCCGGCTCCCACAATTGCACGGCGGCGGCGCGGTCAGCGACCGCATAACCGACCAGACCGGGCGTCGCCGTGTTGACCACTTTCATCTTGCTGGCGTCGGCGCCGAGTTTTTTGGCGAAGAATTCGAACATCTGGTAATTGGTGGTGGCGCGCGCGGCCGCCACTTCCTGGCCTTCCAGATCTTTCACGCTCTTGATGTCCGGCCGCGACGTGACAACCGCGCCCCAAAAATCGAACAGGTTGAACAGATATTTCACCTTGACGCCGCGCTCGTCGGCAAGGCCCACGGTGAGCAGCGCCGCGCTGCCGCCGACCTTGAACTCGCCGGAATTGAACTGCGTCGTATAGGCGGTCGGCGGACGCTCGACGAAGTCGAGATCGAGGCCGTTCGCCGTGTCATATTTCTTCGCCTTGATCACCGGCGGCATGAAAGCGCCGAGCGACGGAAAGCCGAACACGACGATGGACAACTTGGTCGGGGCCTGCGCTTGCGCGGGCGCCACCGGCGAAAGCGCGGTGAGCGCTAGCACAGCCACGCCGGCGAGCGCGGTCCGCAAAGCAAAAGAAAGTTTCATCTCAATCCTCCCTGATTTTAAGTTTCGTTTTGTGCGTTCGTCTAAGCCTTGGCCGCCGCGACCTGCGCGCGCAGCACCTTGAAAAACTGGCCGATCAGATGCTTGGCGACGCCCTTGAGAATGCGCTGGCCGACGCCGGCGACCAGCCCGCCGATTTCTCCCTCGCCACTATAGCGCATCGATGTGCCGCCTGCCGGAATTGCGGCGAGCGAAAAGGTCGCAGCACCTTCGCCGTGGCCGAGCGTACCGGAGCCCGAAACGGCAACCTTGCATTGCGACGGCGGCTGCTTGTCCGACAGCGAAATCTTGCCTTCGAACGAGCCGCCGACGGCGGCGACTTTCAGATTGAGCACCAGCCGGAAATAATCGTTGCCTTGGTCGATCATGTCCTGGCAGCCGGGAATGCACATTTTCAGCACGGCGGGATCGTTGAGCGCCGTCCACAGGGCCTCAATCGTCACGTCGAAATTTTCCTCGCCGCCAATATCCATCTTCATCGGATCAGCGCCTCACAATCCGAACAGCTTGGCCGCCAGGCCGCCATTGATCGACGCCGTCTGTGCTGGCGTCAGTCCCGCATCGGCGACAATCTTCATCGGTTCGGTGTCGCCGATCGGAAACGGCATGTCGGAGCCCATCATCAACCGCTCGGTGCCCATCATCTCGATCACGAATTTCAAAACGCGCACGTCGTGCACGATGGTGTCGGTATAAATGCGCGCCAGCGCCTCGGCCGGATCGCCGATGCCGGGCGTGATGGCGTGGTTGCGCTTCAAGCGTCCGAGCACGAAGGGCAAGGCGGCGGCGCCGATGGGCGCGAAGATTTTCGCGTTCCTGTATTTCGCCACGTGGCCGGCCGAGATCAGCCGCGCAATGGCGATCACGGCGTCGGTGACGCGGCCCAATCCATTGGCAAGGCCGAAATCGTTCACGCGCACGTCGCCGGCGTCGAAACTCGGATGGATGTGAATGAAGGCGCCGGTCTCGTCGGCCGCGGCCCAGAACGGATCGAGGTCGGCATGGTCGAGCGTGGAGCCGGCGCCGCGCGGCAGGGTACCGATCATCGCGCCTTTCAGGCCGGCGCTCATCGCGGCTTTTAACACGCTTGCGGCGCGCGCGCCGTCGCCGAGCGGCACGGTGCCAAGCGCCACGAAGCGCGGCTCGGATTTGCTGGCGGCAAGCAGCGTGTCATTGGTCAGGCGCGCCCACGCTTCTCCCTCCGCGCCCGGAATCTCATAGCCGAACAGATCAACCCAGCCGCCGACCACCTGCTTGTCGATTTGCTGCTTGTCCATCCAGGCCAGCCGCGCCGCGATGTCGGACAGCGGCTTCGACACCGGCCGCGTCGGCTTGGCGCCGGCAAAGGACACCGCGAGGCTACCGCCTTCCTCGATCTGCCGCACCGACGGGAATTTGTCCTTGTCCTTGCGGATCGCCGCCAACAGATCGGGCGGAACGAGATGGGCGTGGGCGTCGACGATCATTTTTAACCCTTCTTCTCTTGCGCGGTTGCGATCATGTCGCCCAATTGCGCGATCTTGATCGGCAGCTTGTAAATCTTGATGCCGAGCGGCTTGAGCGCGTCGTTGATCGCGCCCGAAATGGCGGCCGGCGCGCCGAGATAGCCACTCTCGCCGGAGCCTTTCTGGCCGAGCACGGTATGTGGCGAGGGCGTGACGTGGTGGAAAATCTCGACGGGCGGCACTTCGTGCGAGGAAGGAAGCAGATAATCCATGAAGCTCTGCGCCATCAACTGGCCTTCGCCGTCATAGGCGAACTCCTCGTACAGCGCCGCGCCGATGCCATGCGCGATGCCGCCCATGGTCATGCCGCGCACGATCTTCGGCGTAATCACGGTGCCGCAGTCGTGCCCGACTTTGTATTTGACGATTTCCGGCCGCCCGAGGTCGGGATCGATGGTCAAGAGGATCAGGTGAAACTCGAACGAGAAGCAGGGATACATCTGCACGCGGCCGTCCTTGGTCGGCAACTTGCCGCCGGTCGGCACCTGCATGATGTGGCTGACCGACAGGCCGGGCTCGAGGCCTTCCGGCAGGCGATGGAAATAGCGGTGCGCGATCAGCACCAGCTCCTGCCAGCCGCGCATCGTCTTGGCGTCGTCGCGGTCGCTCACCCCGCCGTCTTTATAAACCGCGCGCTCAAGCGGAATGCCGAGATCGTGCGCGGCGATGGCGATCATCTTCTGCTTAAGCTTCTGCGCGGCGTGGAAGCTTGCGCCGCCGAGCATGATCGCCATGCGGCTGCCGACCGGGCTGTTCGACGGCGTCGCGTTGATCGAGTCGGATCGCACGACGCGGATTTTATCGGGATCGATTTCCAGCCCCTCGCCGAGCACGGTCGCCACCAACGTCTCGTGCCCCTGGCCGGCCGAGGTGGTGTGCATGGTCGCGGTGATGGCGCCGGTCAGATCGACGTTGATCTGCATCGACTCCATCCAGGTCGTGGTTTCGTTTCTCGGATTGAGCAGCGGCTCGAACGACGAATTGCCGCCGTTCGGCTCGAGACAAGCCGCGATGCCGATGCCGGCGAGCTTGCCTTGCGCGCGCAGCGCGTTGCGCTTGGCGATCAGGCTCTCATAGCCTTCCTTGGCGAACACCTTTTCGATCACGGTCTCGAAATTGCCGCTGTCGTAAGTGGTGCCGCTCGGAATAAGATAAGGAAATTCGTGATGCCGGATCATGTTGCGCTGGCGCAATTCGAGCCGGTCCATGCCGAGTTCGTTCGCCACAGCATCCATCATCGACTCGATGGCGTAATTGGTCGGCGACTGGCCGAAGGCGCGCACGGCTTCCTGCACCGTCTTGTTGCTCAGCACTGCGATCGCCTGATACTGCACGCTGTTGATTTTGTAGGGCCCGACAATGGCGCCGATAGGTTTGCCAAGCTGGAACGGCGAGCGCCCCGCATAGGCGCCGACATTGTCGAGCGCGCGCATCTTCATCGATCGGATAATGCCGTCGCGGGAAAACGCCACCTCGATATCGAACAGCCGCTCCGGCCCATGCGCGTCGCCGCCGCGCATGTTGTCGAGGCGGTCCTCGATCAGCCGCACCGGAAAGCCGAGCCGGCGCGACAAATAACTCACCAGCACGGTCTGCTTGATGCCGCGCTTGACGCCATAGGAGCCGCCGACATCCACGTCATAATGCACGCGCACGTTCGAGGCCGGCAGCTTGAGCGCGGCCGCGGTCTGGTCGGAATATTTCGGCATCTGGATCGAGGCCCAAATGTCGAGGATTTCGCGCCACGGGTCCCAGCTCGCCACCACGCCGAAGGTTTCGATCGGCACGGTCGCGCTGCGGCCCCATTTCACTTGCAGCGAAAAACGACAGGGGCTGTCCTTGAAATCCTTTTCGACCTCACCCCACACGAAGGTGCGGTCGATCAGCGTGTTGGTGCCGTGCGCCGGATGCACCAGCGCGCCTTTGCCGGAATAAGCTTCTTCAGCGTCGAGCACAAAGGGGAGGCGCTCATATTCGACGCGCACCTTTTCGGCGGCGTCCTCGGCGAGCGCGCGCGTGTCGGCAACGACGGCCGCCACCCATTCGCCGGCATAGCGGGCGTGGCCGACCGCGAGCGGATAGCGCGGCACTTTCGGCGTATCGAGCCCGGCGGCGAGCGGCTGTATGCCCTCGGCCAGCTCCGCGCCGTCCAGGATATAATGCACGCCCGGCATGGCGAGCGCCGCGCTTTTGTCGATGCTCACGATACGGGCGGCCGGATAGGGGCAGTTTACCAGCGCGACATGCTTGGCGTTAGGCCGCGCGATGTCGCCGACAAAGTTGCCCTTGCCGACCACGAAACGTCGATCCTCGCGCACGCGGCGCGTGCCCGACGAGACGTAACGAAACTGGCGCGGGGCTTCGCTCATTCGGCCAGCTCCGCCGGGCGGTTGACGCCGCGCAGCCGCTCGGCCGCGAGCGCGATCGCCTCCACGATCTGCGCATAGCCGGTGCAGCGGCAGATATTGCCGGAGATGGCGTCGACTATTTGCTCGCGCGTCGGGTTGGGATTGTCCTTCAACAGCGCATGCGCGACCAGGATCATCGCCGGCGTGCAATAGCCGCATTGCATGCCATGCGTTTCGCAGAAGGCGTCCTGAATGGGCGATAATTCGCCGGGACCGGGCGTCACGCCTTCGATGGTCGTGATCGTGGAGCCTTCCGCCTGCGCACCGAACATCAGGCACGAGCGCGCCGCGACACCGTCGAATAACACCGTGCAGGCGCCGCAGACGCCATGCTCGCAGCCGGCATGCGCGCCGGTCAGCCGCAATTCATCGCGCAGGCAGTCGAGCAGCGTGGTGCGCGGCTCGACGTCGAGCGTGCGGGTTTCGCCATTGACGTTGAGCTCAATGTGCATGCGGTTTCTTCCCCAGCGCATGGTCGCGCGCATCGATAATGGCGCGGGTGGCGAGCTTGACCGCGACGCGGGCGCGATAGGCGGCGCTGGCGTGCAGATCGTCGAGCGCGTCGATGTCGGCGAGCGCGGCCGCCACGGCATTCTTGATCGCCGCTTCGTCGAGCGCGCTGCCGGCCAATTGCCGTTCGGCGCTTTCGAGCCGCATGGGAAAATCGGTCGCCGCGCCGACGCCAACCGCGATGCGTTTGCATTTGCCCGCGTCGTCAAGTTCGACCTGCGCCGCCGCCGACACGAAAGCAAAATCGCTGGAGCGCGCATTGATCTCATGAAAGCCGACGCCGACTTTGCCCTTCCACACCGGAAAGCGCACGGCGGTCAGCACGCCGCCGATCGGCATCGCCGTGATCATCGGTCCGATGAAAAAATCCGCTGCCGGAATTTCCGCGTTTTCGCCGCCGGCGCGCGCGATCAACACGGCGTCCAGCGTCATCGCGATCAGCGGCAGTTCGGCGGCCGGGTCCGCATTGGCGAGCGAACCGCCGACGGTGCCGCGCGCGCGTGTGGCGGAATGCCCGATCCACGGAATCGCGCGCGCCAGCAGCGGCAATTGTGCGGCGACCAGCGCGCTGCGCTCGACCAGGCATTGCCGCGTGGTGGCGCCGATCGCCACGCTGCCTGCTTCCTCTCGGATATAAGAG